>WBZN01000378.1_pt1 | contig 38988 bp, 36 predicted proteins | sample 5204281 | NCBI WGS metagenome assembly WBZN01 (sample SAMN12344347, study PRJNA552823) | activated sludge metagenome | biome: Activated sludge suspended growth; feature: Nitrification reactor; material: Wastewater; isolation source: activated sludge from nitrification reactor of wastewater... | reverse complement strand
GACGAGCAGGACGTCGACGGCGTCGAGCTCGAGGTCGGCCTTCACCTCGTCCCACTCGGCGCGGTTGCCGCTGTGGATGGTGCGGGTCGCGACGCCGCCGCGGAGGCCCGCCTCGATCTGGTTGCGCATCAGCGCGAGGAGCGGGGAGACGATCAGTGTCGGGCCGGCGCCCGCGTCGCGCAGCAGCCGGGAGGCGACGAAGTAGACGGCGCTCTTGCCCCAGCCGGTGCGCTGGACGACGAGGACCCGGCGGCGATCCTCGACCAGCGCCTGGATCGCCTCGAGCTGGTCGTCACGGAACTCGGCGTCCGCCCGCCCGACGAGCGCGCGCAGCGTCGCAGTGGCGCGGGCTTCGAAGTCGTCGGGCATGCCAGGGACCGTAGCCACCGGGTGGGACAGGCACGGCAGGGACCGAGTTCACAATTCGATGGCTCGGCATCAGGAATGCACCCGCTAGGTCTGAACGACGGGGATCTCGGCGCCGCCGTCCGGCTGTTGAGCGGCCGCATCTTCGCGTCCCGTACGGACGAGGAACTCCGCGACCTTCGCGGTGATCATCGCAGCTGCAGTGAGACCGACCAGAACAGCCACGAGGGCGATCATCCGACCGACGGCGGTGTCCGGACCGATGTCTCCAGCGCCGAGAGTGGTCATGGTCGCGGCGGACCACCACAGCGCATCAGCGAAGGAGTGCACGCGACCGTGCACGCCAACGTCCTCGGCCAGAGTGAAGCCGACCGCTGCACAGATCCACGTGAAACCGGCGAATCCCAGCGCGAAACGCGCGGCGTGCTTGCGCACGAGTGCCCGTCCCTGTCGTGTGGATGCACCGCCGATCGCGAAGAGTCGCAGCACCACCGCGATGACACGTATGCCTCGGCCGGCGCGCATCGCCCGCAGTGACCCGGCCGCACCGAGTCCGGGTATCAGGGCCAACGCCTGGCTGACGACGATGAGCAGACTCGTCCAGTCGCCGCGGACGTACGCACTCCGTGGCGAGGCGAGCGCGAGCTCGACGATGTAGTCGACCGCGAACGCGACGAGAAGGACAACGTTCACGACATCGAGGAAGATTCGATCTGCGTACGTGAGCTTGTGTCGCTCGATCTCGAGAAGCAGGAGCGGAAGACTCCCGATGGCGAGGACGAGCAACGGGCCGTCGGTCCACTTGCGCCAGGTCTCCAGACGGGGAGTGGTGTAGTCAGTAGTCATGCGCGGAAGCGTCGCACGCCAGCATGAACCGCGCTCAGGTGGCGAGCTGCCCGGGCCGTTGGGTCGTAAGTAGATGCACCGGTCAGGTGTGACGGCTGGTTCCAGCCGGAGACGAGGTCCGCGCCGGGAAGGTGCCGACCGACGAACCTGGTGATCTTGGGGAGGAGCCGAGGGCGGTGGGCCGTCCTGGTCGTGGCGGGTCTGCTGGCGGCGGCGTGCGCGTCGGAGTCCTTGCCGGCTCGGAGCCCGTCGTCGACGCGCAGCTCGGTCCGGTCGATCAGCACGACCTCGACGACCGGCCCGACGTCGTCGACGACCACCGTGCCGTCGACGACCACGACCTCGGCCGGCGCGCCCGGGTCGCGGATGCCGAGCGGTGTCGACGGTCCGGTGGCCGTCGCCCGGGTCGTGGACGGCGACACGCTGGTCGTCGCGCCAGGGGGGACGCTGCGGCTGATCGGCATGGACACGCCCGAGACCGTCGACCCCCGCAAGCCCGTGCAGTGCTTCGGCCGTGAGGCGTCGTTCTGGGCGCACGCGCTGCTCGACGGGAAGCAGGTGTGGTTGGAGTTCGACCCGAGCCAGGGCCGCCTCGACCGTTACGGGCGCACGCTTGCCTACGTGTGGCTGCCCGACGGTCGGCTGTTCAACGAGGTGATGATCGCCGACGGACTCGCCCACCAGTACACCTACGACCTCCCGTACCGGTATCAGGCGGAGTTCCTCGCCGCGGAGCGCAGCGCCCGCGACGGCCAGCGCGGCCTGTGGTCACCGACGACGTGTGCCGGCGACACCTCGACGCCGGCGGTGAGTCCGTCCACGACACCACCTCCGACCGGTGATCGTGTGGGTTGTGACCCGTCGTACCCGACGGTCTGCATACCCCCGCCACCACCCGACCTGGACTGTGCCGACGTCGCCGATCGACGCTTCGCCGTCGAGGGCGCGGATCCCCACCGGTTCGATTCCGACCGTGACGGGGTCGGCTGCGAGTCCTGATGCCGGTGGCGGGCTTCGCAATACACCGCCCCGCTGACTGCCACTCGAGGACTCGTTGGGCTGGTAGTTCGATGGCTCCGAACCGCGCTGACGGTCAGCTACCCGCGCTGAGCCGGCCGTCGTTGTAGGCGAACTCAGCGTCGAGGGTGCGTTGCGCATCGTTCTTGCCGGCCCAGTCGGCGATCTTCCCGCCGATGAGCGGGATCTTGACCTGCATCTCGAGCGTGACGTCGTGGCGGGTGCCGTCGCCGTCCGCCGTGAGGCTCATCGTGCCGTTGAGGTGCACGGGCGCGCCCTGCACCTCGACGTCGAACGTGCCCGACCACGACCCGTCACCCTGGCGCTGCCACGTGTCGGACTGCTTCATCGTGTTCGTCGGCGACAGCGCCTTCTTCGCGAACCCGGGCAGCTCCACGTCGACGACGCGCGACGACACGATGCGGATCGTGTCGTCGTCGGCGGCGAACTCGACGATCTCGACGTCACGGTGACCCATGCTCTCGTACTTGTCGACCGTGGCCGACTCGTCGCGCAGCATCGCGAGCACCGCGTCGATCGGGACCGGATACAGGTGCGTGCCGGTGATGCGCATGGTCACCTCGTTCGTGGGGAGCTCGATCGCACGAGAGCTTGGACCGTCGGAAGTACGGGCGCCAGCCCGTCAGCGGATCACGAGGAGACCGTGTCGGTGTCCCACGGCTGGCGGCGACCGCAGCTCGGGCAGACCGGCGAGAATTCCAGGCCGCCCTGCTCCAACGCCGCCCCGCAGAAGCTGCACGTGTCGCGGTCCTCGGCCTGCTGGACCCGGCGGGCGATGAACTTCGCCGTCAGCCCGATGAACAGCACCACGACGGCGATGAGCACGACGACGACGATCGCGGTGGCCATCGCCGGACCCTAGCGACGGCGGCGGTCAGGACGCGGCGTCGGGGTGCAGCTCGAAGTCGTCGAAGTGGAACTCGGGCGAGACGACACAGGTGACGAGCGCGTCCGCGTCGCCGGGCCGGGTGCGCTGCCACGTTCCCGCGGGGACCTGCACCTGCGGCGCGTCACCCGAAGCGACGTCGACGCCGAGCACAGAAACCGTCACGTCGGAAGCGGGCGCCGGCCCGTCACCGCCGAGCTCCAGCGTCACCCGTCCGGCCTGCGCGATCCACAGCTCGTCGGCACGGAGGCGGTGCCATGCCGAGGCGTCACTCGCCGGCAGGTGGAAGAGGATCGCGCTGGCCGCCGCCCGGACGCGATCGTCGGGAAGCGCGGCCGCAGTGGGGAGGTCCACGTCCGGCGGAACCAACCACCTTCCGGATGGGCCTCGAGGTCGAGCAGCTCGGCGAACGGAGGACGCATCGGACCATCGTGCCCCACGAGGACGAGAACCCGGCGCCGTCGAGCCTCGGGGGCGCAGTGCCTCAGCCGTCGAGCTCGGCCAAGACCTCGCCGATGATCTTCGTCGCCTGGTGGGCGGGGAGCGGGTCGCCGCCCTCCGCCTCGGCGACCTCGGATGCGAACCCGTCGACCGACGGCACGCCGCCGACGAGCACGTGACGCAGCGCCTCGCCGGCGGCCTCCGGATCGTCGAGCTCGGCCACTGCTTCGGCGACCGGCTCGTCCTCGGCGACCGCGTGCACGAGCGCCATCGCCTCCTCCCGACCGGAGGCGGTCGACACCGCCGCCTCGCGGTCGGGGTGCTGCTGGTGGTCCCACTCGGCGAGCGCCTCGTCGTACCCGCCCTCGCCCGGGTGCAGGACGCGGGTCGTCGCCGTAGCGGGGGCGTCGGGCGCGTCGTCGGACGCGTGCCGGTCGGGCTCCACGGGGACGACCAGGCTGCCGTCGTCGTTGCGGACGATCTCCATCGGATGCTCCTCGGCGTTGGGCGGTGATCCGGCCGGTGCGCGATCGCGCCCGAATCGGACCGATCCGTGGGCGTACCCGCCGCGGCGCCCTGCTCACACCGGATCCGTTCCGCGCGACCGAATGGGCAGCGGTACCAGCCCCGGACGTCGCTGTCGCACCCCCCGTGCACACTGCACCCACCATGACGATCGCTTCCCCCGTCTCCCAGGACCGTGTCGACCTCGTCGACGGCACGCTCCTCGTCCGCGACCTCGTCGAGACCGACGCCGAGGTGCTGCGCGTCGTCGCGGCCACCGACGACCACGTGGAGAACGCGCGCCAGTGCCTGCGCATCGGCGCCCGGGCGATCCTCGCCGTCAACGCGACCGTCGACACCCACATCGTCGAGCAGCGCTTCGACGCCATGAGCGCCCAGATCAGCCGCCAGCTCGACGACACCGTCGAGCGCATCGCCGCCACCACCCAGGCGCTCCTCGCCGAGGACGACGGCGCGCTCACCACTGCGCTCGCCGGCCACCGGGCCGGGCTCGAGGAGCTCCTCGGCGACACGTTCGACCCCGACTCCAAGCGCAGCGTCATCGCGATCTTCGAGCAGGTCATCGAGGAGGCGCAGATCGCCCAGGTGGAGGGGATCCGCCGCCTCGTCGCCACCGACGACGAGGACGGACCGCTCGGCCGGCTCCGCCACGAGATCACCCGGCACACCAACGAGTGCACGCGTGAGCTCCGTCAGGAGGTGCAGAACCTCTCCGAGCGCATCGCCGTGAAGGAGGCCGTCGCGCCCGTCATCGCGATCACGACCGCGAAGGGCTTCACGTTCGAGGACGCCGTCCACGACGCGGTGTGCCGCATCGCCGCGCCGCACGGCGACCTGCCCGAGCAGACCGGCAAGACGAGCGGCTCGGCCGCGACCCAGAAGGGCGACGAGGTCGTCACGCTCGCGGCCGACGACACGATGGGCGCCGAGGCCTGCTTCGTGCTCGAGGCCAAGTCCCGCAAGCTCAACCTGCGCAAGACCCACGAGGAGCTCGACGCGGCGCGGGAGAACCGCGACGCGCTGGCCGCGGTCGCGGTGTTCAGCTCGCAGGACGAGGCGCCGACCTCCGTGCCGTTCTCGTACTCGGGCGACAAGGCGATCGTGGTCTACGACCCGGAGGAGTGTGACGACTCGGCCCTGCGCCTCGCCTACATGTGGGCGCGCTGGGTCGTGCGGCGGGAGCTGGCGGGGACCGCGGCCGAGGACGTCGACGTGGAGCGCATCGGCACGCTGATCGACGACGCGCTGCGCGCGGTCGAGCGGGTGACCGCGATCAAGCGTGGCCACACCCAGGCGAAGAAGAGCATCGACCAGGCCGGCGAGCAGGTCGCCCTCCTCGCCGCCGAGGTCCGCGACGCGCTCGACGCCGTCGCCGAGGAGCTCACCGCCGCCGACGCGGAGTAGCCCGCGCGCCGAGGTGTGTGCGCCTGACCTCGCATACCGAGGTGAGGCGGGCACACCTCGGACCCGTGCGTGTTGCTCTTCCTCTTCCCGGCGATGCTGACCGCGGTCGGCCTCACCGCCCTGATCGCCCGCGCGGCCTGACCCGACCGGCGGCCTCAGCCCGCCGCGGCAGAGCGGTCGTAGTCGTAGAAGTACTCGTCGGCGAAGCGGGTGTCGGTCCCCTTGATGGAGGCCACGACCTCCCGGCCACGACCGGCGAGCTTCAGGATGTGCCAGTCGCCGAAGCGGTCGAACTTCCGGCAGCACACCACGACCGGCACGCCCCGGAGATTGCGGAAGCGGCGACCGGTCTCCCGACCGTGCCTGCGCAGTCGCCGCGCGAACTCGAGGTCCTCGGCCACGGTGAGCGACTCGTCGAAGCCGCCGATCGCGTCGAAGTCGGTGCGCCGGCACCAGAACATCACGCCGCCGATGCCCAGCACGCGGACCCCGGTCCGGACCAGCGCGCAGCTCGTCGCCAGTCCGAGTGACCGTCGCTCGGGGACGAAGGCGCAGCCGCCCCCGACGCAGGTTCCGGTCGCGAGCAGACGGTCGACCTCGCGCAGCGCGCCGGGGTGCATGACGTTGTCGGCGTCGATGGTCACCACCACCTCGCCCGTCGACGCGGCCACCCCGGCATTGCGCACGGCGGAGATCGTCCGGTCCTGGTTGGGCACGACGAGCGCCCCGGCGGCCGCCGCGATCGCCGCGGTCCGGTCGGTGCAGCGGTTCGCGACCACGACGATCTCGGCTTCACGGCCCGAGCGCGCGACGGCGGCCCGGATCGACGCGAGCGCGCGGCCGATCAGGGCCTCCTCGTCGTGGGCCGGGACGACGATCGAGAAGCGGGGCGCGGTCACGCCCGCGTATCGACCGCGGCCGCCGGGGGCTTGATTCGGGCCGCGGGCATCGGTCCCGTCGCCGTCGCCGTGCCGTCCGGCCCATGGATGCGATCCCGGACGGAGGCGTACGGTTCGTCCCCATGGGGGAGATCGACCGTCGGAGGTTCCTGCTCGGCCTCGGGGCGGCCTCGGGCCTCGCGCTCGCAGGCTGCCGGCCGTGGCGCCCCGGGTTCCCGGGGCACCCGCACCGCCGGCTCGGCCCCGGCGACCGGCCCGACCCGCGCCGACCGGAGGGTGTCGACCTCCTGCCCCAGATCGAGCACATCGTCATCTACATGCAGGAGAACCACTCCTACGACTCGTACTACGGCATGCACCCGCGCGGTGACGGCTACCGCGTGCGCCACGGGGTGCCGACCAACAGTTGCGTCGACCAGGAGGGACGCGTCGTCCCCGTCACCCACGCGCCCGACACGTGCCAGAGCGGGCGGGGCGTGTCGCAGAACTGGGTGTCGACGCACCGTCAGATCGACGGCGGCCGCATGGACGGCTTCCTCTTCGACGACAATTACAACGCGATGCGTTACTGGGACGGCACCGACCTGCCGTTCTACTGGTCGCTCGCGAGCACCTTCCCGATCTGTGACCGCTGGTTCGCGTCCGCGCCCGCGCAGACCTACCCGAACCGCATGTACCTGCAGGCCGGCACCTGCCAGGACCTCATCGCCACCGACACCACCAAGGCGTTCACCATGCCGCACCCGGCGAACGGCACCATCTGGGACAAGCTCAACGCGTTCGGCATCTCGTGGCGTGACTACGCGTGGGACCTGCCCGACATCGCGCTGTTCCCCAAGACGTGGAACGCCAACAAGGACAAGGTCCGCAACTACCCGCAGTTCCTCGCCGACTGCGCGGCGGGCACGCTGCCGTCGGTCTCGATCGTGAGCCCGGGCGTCAACTCCTACACCGAGGAGAACCCGTCCGACATCCAGCTCGGCGAGGCGTACAGCGCGTCGGTCATCAACGCGATCATGCACGGCCCGGCGTGGCCGCGGACCGTGCTGCTGTTCATGTACGACGAGCACGGCGGCTACTACGACCACGTTCCGCCGCCCGCCGCGATCCCGCCCGACGACATCCCGCCCGCCGTCGCCCCGGCGCCGGGCGCGCCCGCGGCGTGGGACCACTACGGCCTGCGCGTCCCCGGCTTCGTGATCTCGCCCTTCTCACGACGGAATTACGTGTCGCACGTGGTGCACGACCACACGTCGGTGCTGCGCCTGATCGAGACGAAGTTCAACCTCGGCGCGCTCACCCGTCGCGACGCGAACGCCGACAACCTCCTCGACTGCCTCGATCTGCGCCACCCGGCCTTCCTCGAGCCGCCGACCCTCGCTGCGCCGGGCCTCCCGGCGACGGGCAGCTCGTGCTCGCCGCAGATCCCGCCGCCGCCGACGAGCGCAGCGGGCGCGACCGTCGCGACCGCACCGGCCGCCGGGCCGGCGGAGCTCTCCGACTCGATGCAGGAGCGCTTCGCGCTGCTCGCCCGGGCGCGCTGATACGCGAACGTGACGAACGTCCGCCCCGGGGGCGCGATGGTCGACGACGTTCGGGCCCGTAGCCTGGAGCGATGCGTTTCCGGTCGCCGCTCGTGATCGGGGTCGGGATCACCGGCGCGATCACCGGCGCGATCGTCCTGACCATGGTCCTCGTCTCGCTGACGTCGGTGTCGCCGACGTCGGCCGCCGGACCACCGTGCCGGGTCGTCGTCGACCGGATCAGCTATCCGCTGGATCGCGAGCAGGTCGCGAACGCGAACGTGATCACCGAGATCGCGGGCGTGCTCGGCCTCCCGCATCACGCGGTGACCGTGGCCGTCGCCGCGGCGCTCCAGGAGTCGCGGCTGCACAACCTGCGGTCAGGGGACCGGGACTCGCTCGGGTTGTTCCAGCAGCGCCCGTCCCAGGGGTGGGGCACGCCCGCGCAGATCCTCGACGCCCGATATGCATCCGCCGCCTTCCTCCGTGCGCTCGAGCGCGTCGACGGGTGGCAGGCGATGTCGGTCAACGACGCCGCCCAGCGCGTGCAACGCAGCGCCACGCCGACCGCGTACGCCGCGTCGGAGGGTGAGGCGCGCGCCATCGCCCGCGCGACGACGGGCGAGGTGCCGGGCGCGCTCACCTGCGCCGCATAGGCCGAGGCGAACGCGGCCGGGGGAGGTGCTCCGGCGTCGGCACCGACGCGTCCGTGCCTAGCGTGCAGGGGTGCACGTCTCCATGACGGTCCCGACCGAGGACCTCGGACAGGTCCGGACGCTGTACTCGGAGCTGGAGCGGCTCGGCTATGACCGGGCGTTCTCGTTCGAGGCGAAGCACGACCCGTTCGTCCCGCTCGCGGTCGCGGGCGAGCACACGTCGACGATCGAGCTCGGCACCGCGATCGCCATCGCCTTCGCCCGCACGCCGATGACCCTCGCCAACACCGCGTGGGACCTCCAGACCGTCACCGGCGGCCGATTCGTCCTCGGTCTCGGCTCGCAGATCCGTCCGCACGTCGAGCAGCGCTACTCGATGCCGTGGTCGCACCCCGCGGCGCGCATGCGCGAGCTGGTGATGGGGATCCGGGCGATCTGGCGGTCGTGGACCGACGGCACGCCGCTGCAGTTCGACGGCGACTTCTACACGCACACCCGCATGATCCCGGCCTTCGACCCCGGTCCCAACGAGTTCGGTCCGCCACGCATCCTCACCGCCGGCTTCGGCCCGCACATGACCGCGGTCGCCGGCGAGGTGGCGGACGGCTTCATCGTCCACCCGGTGAACTCACGACGGTCGCTGCTCGAGCTGACGCTGCCGGCCATCGAAGAGGGCGCCAAGCGGGCAGGGCGCGCGATGAGCGAGCTGGAGATCGTCTGCGTCACGACGGTCGTCACCGGACGCGACGAGGCGGAGTTCACCCGCAGCAAGGAGGCCGTGCGCGAGCAGCTCGCGTTCTACGGCACGACACCTGCGTACCTGCCGGTGTTCGCGCTCCACGGCTACGGCGACCTCCACCCCGAGCTGCAACGACTCGCGCGCGACGACCGGTGGCGGGAGATGGCGGCGTTGATCGACGACGACCTGATCGGGACGATTGCGGTCGTCGGCGAGCCGCACGAGATCGCGCCGCAGATCGTCGAGCGCCTCGCGGGCATCAGCGACTCGGTGAGCCTGGTCAACAACCGGGCGCCGGATCCGCGCCACCTGGCCGAGGTGGTCGCCGACCTGCACGCCGCCCCGGCGCCGCGCTGACCCGCCGGGCGCGTCGACCGCGGTCAGTCCCGGTCGTAGTGACGGGTCGCGTGGCGGATGGTCTCCACATAGCCGGCGCGTGCGTAGGCGTCGGGGTCGGGGACCGCGCCGGCGCTCATGCTCCCGCGCAGCTGCGTCACCGACTCGTACCCCTGCTCGGCGAGCCATTCGGTCAGCCCCGCGACCAGCGTCCGCACGTGGCCGGGCCCGTGCCGGAGCAGCGCCGAGGTGGTCATCGCCACGTCACCGCCGGCGAGCAGCACGCGCACCACGTCGGACGCGTCGTGCACGCCGCCGCTCGCAGCGAGCGACGCGTCGATCCGGCCGTGGAGGAGCGCGATCCACTGCAACCGGAGCCTCAGCTCGGCCGGGGTGCTGAGCGCCAGGCGGGGGCCGACGGTGAGCGTCTCGAGGTCGAGGTCGGGCTGCGCGAACCGGTTGAACAGCACCAGCCCGTCCGCCCCCGAGTCGACGACCCGGGCGGCGACGTTCGCCACCGCCGTGTAGTACGGCGAGAGCTTCACTGCGAGCGGCACCCCCACCTCGGCGCGCACCGCCGCGACCAGCTCGGCGGTGCGGGCCTCGACCGACTCGGCGACGTCGTCGACCGCGACCGCGGGGGCGTAGACGTTCAGCTCGAGGGCCGCTGCGCCGGCGTCAACGAGGGTGCGGGCGTACTCGGTCCAACCGCCGAGCGACGTCCCGTTGAGCGACGCGATCACGGGGACCGGCAGCTCGCGGGCCGCGGCGGCGACGAGCGCGACGTGCCGGTCGATGCCGGTCGGGTCGACGGGGACCTCGGGCAGGTAGCTCAACGCCTCGGCGAAGGCGTCGGTGCCCGCGGTCGTGAGCCGGTGGTGCTCGCGCGTGGCGCGTTCGACCTCCTCCTCGAACAGCGACGGGAGGACGACCGCGCCGACGCTCGCCGCGGCGAGCGCGTGCAGCGTGTCGAGGTGGCCGGTGAGCGGCCCGGCCGACGCGACGACCGGAGTCGCGAGCTCCAGACCGAGATAGGTGGTGCGCAGGTCGGTCACGGTCCGGCCTCCGGCTCATCGGCGGTGCCCGGGTGCGCCACCGTCCGCTCGACCCCGGCGAGCTGCTCGTAGAGCCGCCAGCGCTCGTCGACGTCGGCCTGGAGCAGCGCGACGAGCTCCTGCGCGTCCTCCGGGCGGGCCTGCCGCAGCATCGAGAACCGACCCTCGTCGGCGACGAACGCCTCGACCGGGATCGAGGGCGCCTTGCTGTCGAGCCGGAACGGGTGCGAGTGCTCGTCGGCACCGGGCCGGTAGCGGAACAGCGGCCAGTAGCCCGACCGCACCGCGTCGTGCTGGTGCGACATCGACCGGCTCATGTCGATCCCGTGCGCGATGCACGTGGAGTAGGCGATGACCAGCGACGGTCCGGGCCACGCCTCCGCCTCGCTCAGCGCGCGGACGGTCTGCACGTCGTTGGCGCCGATCGCGACCTGCGCGACGTACACGTCGCCGTAGGTGACTGCCTCCATCGCGAGGTCCTTCTTCGCGGTGCGCTTGCCGTTCGCCGCGAACTTCGCGATCGCGCCGCGCGGCGTGGACTTCGACGCCTGCCCACCTGTGTTGGAGTACACCTCGGTGTCGAGCACGAGGACGTTGACGTCGCGGCCGGACGCGAGCACGTGATCGAGGCCGCCGGCGCCGATGTCGTACGCCCAGCCGTCCCCGCCGATGAGCCACACGCACTTGCGGACCAGCGCACCCGTGAGGGGAGCGAGGCGACGTGCCGCCGCGGCGTCCGGTCCGTCGCCGGTGCCGAGCGTCGCGAGCCGCGTGTCGAGCCGGGCGATCCGCTCGCGCTGCTCCGCGACCACCGCGTCGGTGGCGGGCGCGTGCGGGTCGACGGCGAGGATCGCGTCGACGAGCTCGCGTCCGACCGCGTCGGCGAGACCTGCGAGCAGCGCGGACGCGTCGGCGATCTGCTGGTCGAGCGCGACGCGCATGCCGAGACCGAACTCCGCGTTGTCCTCGAACAGCGAGTTCGACCAGGCCGGGCCGCGTCCCGCCGCGTTCGCCGCCCACGGGGTGGTGGGGAGGTTTCCCCCGTAGATCGACGAGCACCCGGTCGCGTTGGCGACGAGCATGCGGTCGCCGAACAGCTGCGTGAGCAGCTTGAGGTACGGGGTCTCCCCGCATCCGGCGCACGCACCGGAGAACTCGAACAGCGGCTCACGGGCCTGCGCGCCCTTCACGGTCGTCGGGTCGAGGAGCCGCGGGTCGGTCTCGGGCAGCGCACGGAACGCGGCGAAGGCGATCCGCTCGCGCTCGACGTGCTGCTCGACCGGTTCCATGTCGATCGCGCGGTGCTTCACCTCGGTCTTCGAGTGCGCCGGGCACAGGTCGACGCAGACGCCGCAGCCGGTGCAGTCGTCCGGGGCGACCTGCAGCGAGAGCACGAGGTCCGGGTGCTCACGGGAGCGGAACGGCTTGTGCTTCAGTTCCGCAGGCGGATCAGTCGCGGCGAACGCTGCAGTGTCGAGGACCTTCATCCGGATCGCCGCGTGGGGGCAGACGGCGGCGCACCGTCCGCAGTCGATGCAGATCTCCGGGTCCCAGATCGGGATCCGCGCCGCGATGCCGCGCTGCTCGTAGCGGGCCGTCCCGGTGGGGAACGTGCCGTCGACGGGCAGCGCGCTCACCGGCAGGGCGTCCCCCTCGCCCGCGAGCAGCCGGGCGGTGACCCGCTGGACGAAGTCGGGGACGTCGACCGGCACCACCGGTCGCCGCCGGCGCGTGGCGGTCACCCGGCCCGGGTGGACGAGCCGCCGGAGCTCGGGCAGCGCCCGGTCGACCGCGGCGAGGTTGCGGTCGACGACGGGCCCGCCGCGCCGGCCGTAGGCGTCGCGGATCGAGTCCCGGATGGCCCCGAGCGCGTCGTCGGACGGCACGAGGTCGGTGAGCGCGAAGAAGCACGTCTGCATGATCGTGTTGATGCGCCCGGCGAGCCCGACGTCGGCGGCGAGGCGCTGGGCGTCGATCACCCACACCGCGAGCCCGCGCTCGACGATCCGCTCCTGCACCTCGAGCGGGAGGTGGTCCCACGTCGCGTCGCCGTGCGGGCTGTCGAGCAGCACGGTCGCCCCGGGTGCGGCGACCGCGAGCACGTCGAGTCGGTCGAGCAGACCGAAGCGGTGGCACGCCACGAAGTTGGCCTGTTGGACGAGGTACGTCGAGCGGATCGGCGCGGGATCGAAGCGGAGATGCGAGACGGTCGTCGAGCCCGACTTCTTCGAGTCGTAGACGAAGTAGCCCTGCGCGTGGAGGTCGGTGAGCTCGCCGACGATCTTCGCCGAGTGCTTGTTCGCGCCGACGGTCCCGTCGGATCCCAGGCCGAAGAACACGGCGCGCAACTGCGCGTGGTCGGTGTGGAAGTCCGGCGCCGGCGGGAGGCTCGTGCCGCTCACGTCGTCGACGATGCCGAGCGTGAAGTGGCGCGGCTCGCGGTCATCGGCGAGATGGGCGAACGTCGCCGCCACCATCGCCGGGGTGAACTCCTTCGATGCCAGCCCGTAGCGACCGGCGAGCACGCGGGGGATCGGCCGGCCGCCCGTCATGGCCGCCTCGGCGAGCGCGGCGACGACGTCGAGGTACAGCGGATCGCCGGGTGCGCCCGGCTCCTTCGTGCGGTCGAGCACCGCGACCGAACGCACGGTCGGCGGGAGCGCGGCGACGAGCGCGGCGGCCGGGAACGGCCGGTACAGGCGGACGCGCAGGAGCCCGACCCCCTGACCCGCCAGCGCGTCGACGGCCTCCTCGGCCGCTTCCGCGCCGGACCCCATGAGCACGACGACGCGCTCGGCGTCGGGGTCGCCGGTGTAGTCGACGAGGCCGTACCGCCGGCCGGTGGCGGTCGCCAGCCGGGCGAACGCGCCCTCGACGATCCCGGGGACCGCCTGCACGAACGGGTTCGCGGCCTCGCGCGCCTGGAAGAAGACGTCGGGGTTCTGCGCCGAGCCGCGCAGGACCGGCCGATCGGGATCGAGGCCCCGGAGGCGGTGCGCGTCGACCCACGCGTCGTCGATCAACGCGTCGAGGTCGGTCCCGGTCACCGGCGTGATGCGCGCGATCTCGTGCGAGGTGCGGAACCCGTCGAAGAAGTGGAGGAACGGCACGCGCGACTCGAGCGTGGCCGCGTGCGCGACCGCGGCGAGGTCCGAGGCCTCCTGCACCGAGCCGGCGGCGAGCATCGCCCAACCGGTGCCGCGTGCCGCCATGACGTCGGAGTGGTCCCCGAAGATCGAGAGCGCGTGGGTGGCGACCGTCCGGGCCGCGACGTGGATCACGGCCGGGCTCAGCTCGCCCGCGATCTTGAACAGGTTGGGCAGCATCAGCAGGAGTCCCTGCGACGCCGTGAACGTGGTGGCCAGTGCGCCGCGGGTGGTGGCGCCGTGCAGCGCCCCGGCGGCGCCCGCCTCCGACTGCATCTCGATCACCTCGGGAACCGAGCCCCACCGGTTCGGCCGGCCGGCGGCCGACCACGTGTCGGCGGCCTCGCCCATGGGCGACGCGGGGGTGATCGGGTAGATCGCGATCGTCTCCGCGCAGGCGTACGCGACCCGGGCGGCGGCCTCGTTGCCGTCGATCGTGTCGCTCGGTGCGTCGGGGAGGGGCATCTCCCTCACCTTCGTCACCGCCGGGCCGCCCGGCCAGGGACCGAAGTCCCCGATCCGGGGGGCGCCCCGGGCGCGCGGGCCGGTCACCCGGGCGATCACCGGTCCCGGCGCCCGACCGGCGCGTGACGGTTCGCTCGGAGTTCGTCCCGACGTCGCGCGCGTGACACCGGACCGTCGCCCGCAACCTTCACACTGCGAACCGGTCGGCGAACCACGGCGGAGTGCCGGCCGGAAGGAGCGTCACATGCGTGACCACGATCGCTTCGCGGCCGAGATCGGCCGGCACGGCTTCGGGGGCCTGGACCGGTTCGCCGGCCTCTGGGTGGCGAGCTGCAGCTGCGGCTGGACCGGGACGCTGACGGCGTCCGAGGACCACGCCGTCGGCGACTACTGCCTGCACCTCTCGGTGGCGATGCACCCGGCCGGGGCCGTCATCGCCGCGGCCTGAGCGACCGGCTCAGCCCAACCGCGGGAACAGGCGCGCCGTGTTGGCGCGCAGCGCGTCGACGAGCGACGCGTCCGCACCGAGCCGCTCGGCGGTCATCGCCACGACGAACTCGGGCGTGAACGGCCAGTCGCTGCCGTAGTGGAGGTGCTCGAGCGTCGTCAGCGCCAGCAACGCGTCGAGCTGGCGGGGGAGCGGGAACCCGGCGACGTCGAAGTGCAGCCGCGCGAGGTCGCGCAGCACGTCGACCGACGGGTCGACGTCGAGGGTGAACGCGAACGCGGCGACCCGGTCGGCGACGGGCAGCGTCGCGCCCGCGTGCGGGACGATCACCTCGAGCTCCGGGTACCGCGCGACCACGCCGTTGAGCACCAGGTTCACGACCGCGCGCGTCGTGTCGAGGAGGAACTCGAGCATCGGCCGGGGCCGGCCGAGCGAGGTGTGCTCCCAGCAGGGCGGCGACGTCGGATGGACGAAGAGCGGGAGACGACGGCGGGCGAGCTCGGCCACGACCGGTTCGAGGCTCGGGTCGCCGAGATAGACGCCGTCGACGTGGGTGAGCAGGACGAACCCGTCGACCGCGAGGTGATCGGCGCAGTGCGCGATCTCGGCCATGGCCGCGTCGACGTCGGGCAGCGGGAGCGAGGCGAGCAGCCCGAACCGGCCCGGATGGTCGACCACCGCCTGCCGGCCCGCCTCGTTCACCGCCCGGGCCAGCGTCGCGCCGGCGCCGTCGCCGAGGTGGACGCCCGGCGAGGAGACCGAGAGCAGCGAGGTCGCGATGCCGAGCCGGTCCATCACCGCGACGTGCTCGACCGCCGACCACTCCGGGATCGCCGGCATCCCGTCGGGGCGCGTGTGGCCGGAGGCGACGAGCGCGTCGCGGTAGAAGTCGGGCAGGTAGTGCGCGTGGACGTCGAGGTGCCCGGCCGTCATGCCGGGAGCGTGTCGAACCACTCGAGCACGGTGGCGACGTAGCGCTTCGGGTCCTGGGCGTGCATCGCGTGGCCCATCTCGGGGAACGACCGGTACTCGACCGGGATGCCCGCCTCCGCGAGCAGGTCCCGCACCCGCTGCGCCTGCCGGTCGCTCATCGCGCCCATCAGGGTCCCGGTCGCCTCGTCGACCGTGCGGAAGTGGTGGGTGAGCAGCACCGGGACCGTGACCCGGCGCAGCATCCGCTCGTGGTCGCACGACGCCGCGATCGTCCCGGTCCAGAACGCGCGCCCCCATTCCGGGTCGTACTCCTTCAGGTGTCCGGGCTCCTCGGGGAACGGCATCGCGGTCAGCCATGCCGGGAGCCGCTCGGCCGCGGCCGCGCGCATCTCGTCCCACGCGCCGACCGACCACTGGTCGCCGAGGTAGGTGGCCCAGAGGTCGAACATCGGCCCGATGCTCTGGCGGATCCCCGGCCCGACCGCGGGCCGCACCTCCGACGCGAACAGCGGTGGGTCCTCGTAGACCGCGGCGACCACCTGGCCGGGCTTCGCGTACGCAGTGAGCCACGCGGTGAGCACACCTCCGGAGGAGAGGCCGGCGACGATCGTCGGGCGACCGATCACGAGGTCGACGAACCGAACGAGGTCGTTGCCGAGGTTGTCGAGCGTGTACCGGCCGGGCGTGCGGGTGCTGCGACCCTGCCCACGCGGGTCGACGGCGAACACCTCGAACCGCTCGGCGAGCAGCTTCATGGCGGGCTCGTAGCCCCACCACGACTCGGTCTGGCCCGGGATCAGCAGCAGCGCGGGCGATGCGGGGTCGCCGAGGCGCGCGTAGTTGAGCTGGACCTCGCCGACGTCGACGAGCTGTTCGGGGATCGAGTGCGCGACGTACGTCTCGTCGGGGTTGTGCGGCCCGAAGCGGCCCCGGTACGAGGTCACGGGTGCGCGTACGACGGCGCGCCGTCGACCTCGAACGCGACCTCGTCCACGTAGCACCACCACCAGTCCTCGCCGGGCTCGTAGGACTGGATCAGCGGATGGTCGCTCGCGTGGAAGTGCGCGGTCGCGTGGCGGTTGGGCGAGTTGTCGCAGCAGCCGACGTGCCCGCACGTGAGGCACATCCGCAGGTGCACCCACCGGCCGCCGATCTTCAGGCAGTCCTCGCACCCGGTGCTGCTCGGCTCGACGCCCACGGCCCGGTCGAGGTGGTCACACGTGTCGCTCATCGCCGCAGTCGACCACATCCCGGCGGCGGCCGCACCCGGGTGCGGCTACTTCATGTTGTTGATGTTCTGCCCGACGCTCTGGAGCGTCGTGTGGACGGCCTCATTGGCGGGCAGCTTGAACACGTTCTTCGGCGAGCAGTTGAACGTGCCCTGGTTCGGCTGGACGCCCTTGGCCACGACGAACCCGGTCGGCGTCGCCTGCATCACCGTGAAGCACGGCGTGGCCTTGCCGGCGCCAGGGTCGCTCGTGGAGTGGAGCCCGCCGCCGGACCACGTGTGGATCTTCTTCGCCGCGTCGTAGAGGCACCGCCGGGTGAGGTCGTTGCCGCAGGACTTCGCCGCCTTCGCGAACAGCAGCCACGAGGACCACGCCTGCAGCCCGAGGTAGGTCTGCTTCTTGCCGTCCGGCAGGTACTGCTCGAACGCCTTGAGGTACTGGCCGGTGGCGCTGTTCGGCGTCGCGTTCTCGAACGGCTCGAACGCGCTCTGCACGTAGACGTTCTTCGGTGCGAGCGCGGTGCCGGCGTTCTTGATGAGCTTCTGGTCGTAGTTGTTCGCGTCGACCCGCACGAAGTCGAGCGGGTAGCCGATGTCGCGGATCGCGCCCAGCAGTGGTCCCAACGCGTCCGGGTCGCCCACGAAGATGAGCCCCTTCACGCCGTTGTCCTTCATCTTCTGCGCGTACGGCGTCCAGTCGGTGACGCCGGCCGCCGGGTAGGCATCGTCGTAGACGACGTTCCAGCCCAGGCTCTTCGCCGCCTCGGTCATCTGCGACGCGGTGACCTTCGTCGTCGCGACGTCGCCCGTGAGCACGCCGACCTTCTTGGTGGCGGCGGGGAACTTCTGGTCGAGGTAGTTGAGCGAGCCCATCGCGACGGAGTCGGTCGGGTTCGGGAGCGGCTGGACGACGAGGTCCGCGCCGCGCGCCGGCGCGCTGACGACGAACCCGGAGATGTCGGGCAGCAGGCACTGCAGCCGCGTCTGCACGCCGTCCTGGTCGAAGACCGCGCCCCCGCCGACCATCGCGAGGTCGTTCGCGCACGACTCGACCATGCGCGACTTCACCTCGGTCAGCGCGGCGTCGCGCTCGTCGACGACGATCTTGCGCCCGTTGATCCCGCCGCGGTCGTTGCACCAGTCGGCGAACACCTTGGCGGTGTCGAAGAACTCCTGGTTGAGCCCGGGCCGGCCGGCGAAGCCGGAGTCCGAGAACACCGCCGCGTGGATCTCGGTGGGGGTGACCCCGACCGTCGGCGAGCCGGACGGCTTGCCCGCCTGGCACACGTCGGTCTCGGTGCCGAACGTCGCCGACTCGGCGCCGGACGATCCCGAGGTGGTGCTGGTCGAGTCCGTGCTCCCGGAGCTGCTGGAGCCGCTCCGGCCGCACGCCGCGAGCACCACGGCCGCACACAACGTCACGACGACGAGTCGCTTCATCGAAGTTCTCCCCCCGGTCGACCTCGATGGCGCTGCGAACCGTAGCCCCCCGGACCGGCGTGCCGGAGGGCACGTCGGTCGGTGACGGATCCGTGACGGCGGGACCGGCCGATGTGCCCTGTGGCCCGGACCGTGTGCGACGCCGCGAACGGGTGCATGCTTGGGGACATGACGTCCGAGTTCGAGCTCCGCAGGATCCGGGTCCACGGTCACGAGATCGCCTACCGCGAGGCGGGGGAGGGTCCGACGGTCCTGTTGATCCACGGCATGGCCGGCAGCTCCCGCACCTGGCGCGCGGTGATGCCGTTGCTGGCCGAGCGGTGCCGGGTCATCGCGCCGGACCTGCTCGGCCACGGCGAGTCGGTGTCGTCCGCGGGCGACTACTCGCTCGGTGGCTTCGCGTCGATGCTGCGCGACCTGCTCGCCGCGCTCGGCGTGGAGCACGTGACCGTCGTCGGCCAGTCGCTCGGCGGCGGCGTCGCGATGCAGCTCGCGTACCAGCACCCCGAGCTGGTGCAGCGGCTCGTGCTGGTGTCCAGCGGCGGGCTCGGCCGCGAGGTGAGCCCGGTCCTGCGCGGCTTCGCGTTCCCGGGTGTCGAGCTGCTCGGCCCGATCGTGTTCCCCGGCTTCGTGCGTGACCTCGGCGACAAGGTGTCGCGTACCGCGACCCGTTTCGGCATCCGTGCCCCGCGCGCCGCGGAGATGTGGGACGCCTACACGTCGCTCACCGACGGTGCGCACCGCGACGCGTTCCTGCGCACGCTGCGCAGCGTGATCGGCCCGGGCGGTCAGGCCGTGAGCGCGGGCGACCGTCTGGCGCTCGCCTCGATGATGCCGACGCTCATCGTATGGGGCGACGCCGATCCCATCATCCCGGTCGCGCACGCGCACGCCGCGCACGACGCGATCCCGGGCAGCCGGCTCGAGATCCTCACCGGCGTCGGCCACTTCCCGCAGGCCGAGGAACCGCACCGCCTCGCCACGCTGATCGAGGACTTCCTCGCCACGCCGGCGGCCGACGTCGACCAGCAGGCGTTCCGCGAGCTGGTCCAGCGCGCCGCCGCGACCGTCTGACCCCTCAGCCGACGAGGCCGGCGATCAGCCGGCCGTAGCGCTCGAGGTGGAGATCCCCGAGGAAGTCGCGGTGCGCGCGCCCGTACGCGGCCTGTCCGAGCGCGGCGGTACGCGACGAGTCGGTGATCAGGTCGACGAGCGCCGCGGCGAAACCGGGGAGATCGGCCGGGTCGTCGACGAGCACGCCCTGCTCGCCGTCGTCGATCTGGTCGACGATGCCGCCGACGCGCGTCGCCACGACCGCCCGGTACTTCCACATCGCCTCGACCACCGTGAGGCCGAACCCCTCGGCGAGGCTCTTCTGGGTCACGACCGTCGCGTGGCGTTGCAGCGCGTTGGCGATCGTGGCCGCGGCGTCGCCGTCGTGCATCGGCACCGCCGCGAGGTGCACCCGCTCGCGCAGCGAGGCCGGCAGCGCCTCCCACTCGGCCCGGCACTCGGCGAGGACCTGCCCGCCCTCGGGGTCGTCGTCGACGCCCGCCACCGACGGTCCGGTGAGCAGCAGGTGGACGTCGAGCGACGCGTCGACGTACTCGGCGAACGCGCGCATCACGCCGGCCATGTCCTTCTGCGGGTCCCACCGCGACAGCTGGGCGATGACCGGCGCGTCGGCGGGGACGGGCCCGGTGCCGAGCGTGTCGACGGTGACGTCGATGGTGTCGAGCCGACCGTCCTGGTGGCGGAACGCGGTGGAGTCGACCGTGCCGGTGACCAGGCCGGAGGCGGTGAGGACGGTCGCGACCGAATCGGCGTCGAGCACCTCGTTCTTCGGGCTGAACGGGTCGATCGACGGCGTGATCACGTGCAGCCGGTCGGGGTCCACCCAGTCGGGCGCGAAGCACGCCTTGGTGAACACGAACGCGTCCGCCTCCTCGAGGTAGGGGCGGAGGAACTGCCAACCGGCCTCGCTGTGCTCGTTGGGCTCGTCGCGCCCGATGTGGCAGCGCCACACCACCCGGTGCCCCGCGGCCTGCAGGATCGGGACCATCGCCGCGGTCTGTGGGTCGTGCAGGAGCACGACGTCGCCGGTCTCGACCTCGCCGCGCAGTGCGACGCCGTTCGGGGCGAGCACGGTCTCGTACTCGGCCCGCTCGTAGCGGCCGAGCGGGCCGCCGTCACCGGCCGTCCCGTAGAGGTGGTTGTGGATCCGCTTGGTGATCTCGAAGAAACCGGGGCTGCCCTCGATCACGAGCCAGCGGGTGTCGACGCCGACCCCGCGGGCGTACGCGACGAGCGTGCGCAGGAGCTCGGCGACACCGCCGCCGTTGGCCGTCGAGTTCACGTTGACGACCGCCCGGCCGCCCAACGCGTCGCGGGTGAGGTCGGCGACCCGGTCGAAGTCGTCGGCGCGCCCGGGCCCGATCAGGTGCGCGAGCCGGGCCGCGTCCAGCGGATCGACGTCCACCTCGGTCAGCATCCGGCGTCCTTCCGGTCGGGGTCCGGCGCACACAGGATCGGTCCCGCCCGGCCCCCCGACCAGGGACGGAAGTCCCGAAGCGGAGCGTGGCCGGATCGCCGCTAGGAGTGGGTGACCAACCAGGGATTGGTGCCGACCGGCACGACCGCGTCCGGCGGCGGGATGGGTCCGCCCGCGTCGCCGGGGGTGCACGCCGGCGCCGTGGGCGACGCCAGCGCGGGCGCCGGCAGCACCGGAGGCTCGAGGAACGCAGGCCGGCCCCGCAGGCTGAGCGAGTCGAGGAGGTTGTCGGCGTTCGCGTCCCGGAACGTCATCGCGCCGAGGTTCCACTTCGTCTCGATGAGCTTGAGGACCGACGTGTGATCGTGGGTCACGTGCGACACGTAGTTGCGGCGCGCGTACGGCGACACGATCACCGCCGGGACGCGGAACGACAACCGGTCGTACGCGCCCGGCAGGTCCGGCGGCACGTCGATGTCCGGCGGGATGTTGTCGGGCCGCAACGCGCGCGGCGGCGGGACGTGGTCGTAGTAGCCACCGTGCTCGTCGTAGGTCCAGATGAGCACCGTCCGGTCCCAGTTCGGTGACTGCATCACCGCGTTGATCACCTTCGCGGCCATCTGCTCGCCCTTGCGGACGTCCTGGGGGTTCTCCTCGGACTCGGTGTCGAAGTTCGGGTCGACCAGGCTGAAGAACGGCAACGTGCCCGCGGCTGCGTCGGCGTAGAACTGCGTGATGGGCGAGAAGTTCGTCGCGCCGTAGTCCGACAGCGTCCTGAGGATGATCGCGGCCGACGGGAGATCGGTGTAGTAGTTGCGCCACGAGATGCCGTGCGCGTGGAACCGGTCGAAGATCGTCCCGTTCGGCGGCGGGGGCGCGGTCAGCGCCGCGTTCGTCGTGCTCACGATCCCGGCCGCGGTCCCGGCCATGAGGAACCGCCGGTTGGGATAGGTCTGCGCGAGCACCGAGCCGAACCAGCGGTCGCTCAGCGGGAACGTCCGCGCCAGGCCGTAATAGAAGGGGAGGTCGGTCGCGTCCCAGTAGCCCATCGACACCGCGGTCGACGCCTCCACGAACCCGTCCATGCGGCCGTGGTTCCACGAGCGGTGACTGCGGTTCCAGTCCTGACCGGGCACCGCGTGCAGCTGACAGGCGGTCGGCATGGGGAACGCGCGTACGAGGTTGCCGTTGCCGTCGGGGTTGGCGTTGCGGGGCCGGCCGTCGGGCGCGTACCGGAAGCCGTCGCCGCGTCGCAGCGCGCCGAAGTACGAGTCGAACGAGTGGTTCTCCATCATGAGCACGACGACGTGCTCGATCTGCGGGAGCATGTCGGTGCCCTCGGGGACGCGGGGGAACGGGCGACTGCCCGGCGGGAGGATCCGGCCCCACGGCCCGCCGCCGTGCCCGTCCGGCCGCCAGCCGCACGCCGCGAGCCCGGCGCCCGCGCCGAGCACGGCCATGCTCTTCAGCAGCGTGCGCCGATCGAAGCGATCGCCCGTCATTCCGATCTCCCCCGGTGGTCCACCGTCCCGCCGCGAGGATGGCACAGCCCGAAGGGGTCGAACACCGCGAGCCGGGCCCGGGCGCCGAGGTCCCCGGGACGGGACGGGGCACCGACGATCATGGGGGGCGTCGCACGGCACCGGCCGGGGGGAGCGGCGGATGGAGTTCACGCCACCGGAGATCACGCTCCACGAGGGCGGGATCGACGACCCGTACCGCTGGACCATGACCGAGCCGCTCACCTGGGTCGGTGAGTTCCGCCACGATCGGCGCACGTTCACCGTCCCGGCCTCGACCGCGGCGCCGTTCACGACCGACCTCGCCTCCGTGCCCCGCAGCCTCACCTGGCTGTTCCCGCGGTACGGCAAGTACACGAAGGCCGCGGTCGTCCACGACTTCCTGTGCCAGAGCTTCGGGGCCGGTCCGGCCGACGGGACCGACGCCTCGCTGCTCCCACTCGTCGACCGCTCGGACGCCGACGAGCTGTTCCGCTCGCTGATGGGCCAGCTCGGCGTCCCGACGCTGCGGCGCTTCCTCATGTGGGCCGCGGTGAGCTGGGCGACCCTGTTCACGTGCCTGACTGTGGGGCGGATGAGCCGCCGGGCGGGGCGTGTGATCGGGATCGTCGTGCTGGTGCTGACCGTCGTCGGTCTCGGCGGTCTGCTCGTCACCACCTGGGGCGCGCCGGCGATCGTGGCCACCGCGCTCGCGCTGCCGGCCGGGGTGCTGCTCGCCGGCACCATCGCGCTCGGCCGCCGGTTCGTCTCGGCGCTCGCGATCTACGGGTTGACGATGGTCTTCTCGCCGTTGCTGCTGCTGGGCGCGGTGCTCGGCATCGTCCTGCTCGTCTACGTCGTGATCGAGGACGCGTTCGAGGGGTTCGCCGGGCTGCGCGCGTTCCTCCGCAACTTCACCCGCGCGCAGCGGCTCGCGAACCTCGCGACGCCGCGCGGGGCGCGGATCATCGCGATGCGGATGAGCTGACCTGGCGCTCGCTCACCGTCCGCCGTCGTGCAGCGCGCGCCGGAGGAACTGCTCGAAGCCGATCGCGACCACCTGGTCGTGGGCCCACTCCATCGCCGGGCGGGCGACGCGCGACAGCGCCGCGAGCGGTGGGTCGGCGATCGCCACCGACCACTGCAGGCGGGCGACGGAACCCGCGGGGTCGGGCCGTACGTCGAGGCGCGCCGGACCGCGCAGGTCGCCGTCGACGTTCGTCGCGACGTGGTGGCGCGCCTCGACGTCCTCGACGTGGACCGCGCATCGGAGCGAGTACCGCAGCGGCGAGCGGATCGTGGCCCGGGCCGTGGTGCCCGGGACCAGCCCGACGGCGTCGAACTCGTGGAGCCACGACCACCAGTCGGTGTAGCGGTCCGTTTGGCCGAGCAGGTCCCAGAGCTCGTCGACGGGGGCGGGCACGACCCACGAGTGGTCGAAGCGGAACGGCTTCGTCACGTCCCTCCCTCCACGCCCGCGGTCCTACCCACGGGCGGATCGCTCACCCGTCGAACCAGCGGTCCGCCTCGGCGAGCCAGGCCTCGATCTCGTCCGGGCGGTCCTTGCGGATCGCCCAGTCGAGGATGCGGACCACGAGGTGGCCGGTGTACGCGTTGCGCCGCACCGGGTCGAGCCCGTCGAACGCCGCCGCGGCCAGCCGGTCCCGGACGCCCGGCTCGCACTCCGTGTCGACGCTCGCCATGGCGAGGCACACGAGGTCGAACGCGGCGTCGCCGACCGTGACGAAGTCGTTGTCGATGATCGCGGTCAGTTGCCCGTCGACCTGGAGCAGGTTCCCGCAGTGGAGGTCCCAATGGATGAGATCGTCGGTCGGGAACTGCTCGGCCCGCACGGTCCGGCCGAACGCCTCGACCCGGGTGACGAGTGCGGCGGTCCGCGCATCGTGGTCGCGCAACGGCGCGTGCAGGCAGTAGTCGGTCCCGCCGACCACGAGCGTGTCGACGAGGTGCTCACCCATCGACGCGCCGGACTCGGCGCGCCCGAGGCCGAGCCGCCGACCGTGCAGCGCGAGCAGCTCGTCGACGATCGCGTGGTTCAGGAACTCGACCGGCGTCCCGGGCAGCAGGTCCTGCAACACGTAGAGGCGGTCGCCGGCGTCGACGGCCCACTGGTGCGGCACCGGCCAGTCCGCCTCGTCGCGCAGCCTGCGGGTGAGACGGACCGCGCCGCGGCGCGAGTCCGAGGAGCCGGGGTCGTCGTCCCACTTCACGACGAGGCGCGCGCCGTCGGGTCCGCGCACCTCGTGCGCGCCGGTCTCACCGCCGGCCAGGCGGCCGACGAACCGGTAGTCGTCGCCCGTGGCGTCGGCGAGGCGCGCGACCGCGTCGACCGCCGGGGATGTCGTGCTCATGGTCGTCTCCGCCTCGGGACGCGGAAGGGTCCGGCGCAGTGTGCACCGGACCCCTCCCGTTGTCGACCGGATTCGGCTCAGTCGCCCGAGCTGATGGCCCCCAGCACGTCGAGCCGCGCGGCCCGCCGGGCGGGGAAGGCCGCCGCCGCCACCGCCGCGAGCGCCGCGACCCCGACGATGACCGCCAGCTCGGCGCCCGGGATGGCCAGCTGCTGGAGCTGACCCGTCGACGCCCGGATGAGCGACGACGCCAGGCCGAGGCCCAGACCGGTGCCGAGGATGGTCCCGATCAGCGCGATCAGCACCGACTCCCACCGCACCGTCGCCCGCACCTGGTTGCGGCCCATGCCGACCGCCCGCAGGAGACCGAACTCCCGCGTGCGCTCGAACACCGACAGCGCCAGCGTGTTGGCGATGCCGAACAGTGCGATCACGAGCGCCATGCCGAGCAGCACGTCGACGAGGTTGAGCACCTTGTCGATCTGGCTCGCCACGTCACCCTTGAACTCGTCCCGCGTGAGCAACGACGCGTTCGGGGTGTCGTGGAGCGCCCGGGTGATCGCGGTCCGGGCCTGGGCGGTGGTGTAGCCGTCCGCCGTGGTGACGAGCGCGTGGTTGTCCACGTGCTCGGCGACGTTGGCGTCCACCGCGGCGATTCCGAGCGTGTACGGACCCATCGGGTCCTTCGTGTCGTAGATCGCCGCGACCCGCAGCGGCTGCGGACCGGTCTCGGCGAACGTCATGGTGACCGTGTCGCCGACGTGCAGGTGCCGGGCCGTCGCCTCGTCGTGGCGGACCGCGACCGACGTGCGGTCGAGATCACGGACCGAGCCCGAGCGGAGCTGGAAGTCGATGGTCTGCTCGGCAGTGGTCGGGTCGACCGCAGAGACCTCCTTCACCTTCCCGCCGACCGTGGTGTTCAGGTACCGCAGCGCTGTGACCGCTCCGGTCTCGGGCAGCGCGTCGATCCGCTTCGCGACCGAGGGGCTCATGCCGCCCATGCCGAACTGGGTCTCGACGATCCAGTCCGCCTTCATCGCCTGGTCGACCGACGTGGCGATGCTCGCCTTGGCCGACGACGCGAACACGGTCATGAACGCCACCAGGGCGACGCCGATCATCAGCGCGGAAGCCGCCGAGGCGGTACGCCGCGGGTTGCGCGACGCGTTCTCCCGGGCGAGGGTGCCGGGCATCCCGCGGAAGCGGGGGAGCAGCACGCCGAGCCCCCGGGCGAGCGGTCGGGCGAGCACCGGACCGAGCACCACCAGGGCGACGAACGCCGCCAGCGCCCCGAACCCGACCTGGGACACCTCGTGCGCACCGAGCCCCGAGGCGACGAGGTAGCCGGCCCCGGCCGCGAGCAGGGTGCCGATGACGGCCCGGCGACGGGAACCCGCCGACCGGTCGATCGCCGCGTCCCGCAGCGCCTCGATCGGCGCGACCTTTGCCGCCTTGCGGGCGGGGAGGTAGGCCGCGACGAGCGTGACGACGATGCCGACGACCGCGGAGATCACCAGGCTCGCCGGTGCGACGACCGAGCCGCCGGCCGGCAGATCCATTCCGAAGGCGGTGAGCAGGTGCCGCAGACCCTCGGACAGACCGAGGCCCGCGACCACACCGACGGCGGAGGCGAAGATGCCGGTGAACAGCGCCTCGATCATCACCGAGCGCGTGACCTGCTTGCGCCGGGCGCCGATGGCCCGCAGCAGCGCGGTCTCCTTGGTGCGCTGGGCGACGGTGATCGAAAAGGTGTTGTAGATCACGAACGAGCCCACGACGAGCGCCACGACGGCAAAGGTCAGCAGGAACATGTTCATGAACTGCAGCGACTTGCCGACCGCCTTCTGGGCGTCCTTCGTGGCGGCGGCGCCGGTGAGCACCTGGACGCCGTCGTCCGCGAGCGCGTCCCGGAGCGACGCGGCGAGCTCGCGCTGGTCGACACCGTCGGTGGCGACGACCTCGACGGCGGTGACCCGACCGGGTGTGCCGATCGCGGTGGTCGCGGTGTCCGGGGCGAACGCGACGACCTGTGCGCCGGCCGCGCTGTCGTGACCGCCGTAGGTCGCGACCCCGGCGAGCCGGTACGGACGGTTGCCGGCCTGGCTGACGACGTGCACGGTGTCGCCGACCTCGAAGTCACCGGCCCGCTGCGAGGCACGGTCGATCACGATCTCGTCCGGGGCGCGCGGCGCGTGACCCGAGACGAGCTCGAGCGGGCTGAGCCCCGGCGTCGACTGCCACGACATCGCGATCGGGATCGCCCGCTCCCGGTTGTCGTTCAGCAGCGTGCCGTCGTGGCCGAGGATCATCGCGACTCCCAGCTGCTGGGCCTCGGCGGCCCGCACCCCCGGCATCGAGCGGATCCGCTCGACGGTGGACGCGGCGACGGTGCCGCGTTCGGAGCCCTGGTCGCCGGCGTCGATGTTCCGGGCCGACCGCACGACCGCGTCGCTCGTGCCGTACACGTTGGCGGCGACGTCGTCGTAGGACTGCTTGATGGTGTCGGTCAGGACCAGCGTGCCGGTCATGAAGGCGACGCCGAGGATGACGGCGACGCCGGTGAGGAGGAAGCGGGCCGTGTTGGCCCGGATGGAGTTGAGGACGAGCGAGAACATGATCAGCCTCCCAGGGACTTCATGCGGTCGAACACGGAATCGGACGTGGGGTGGTCGAGGTCGTCGACGATGCGACCGTCGGCGAGGAACACCGCGCGGTCGGCGTAGGACGCCGCGACCGGGTCGTGGGTCACCATCACGATCGTCTGGCCGAGCTCACGCACGGCCGAACGCATGAAGGCGAGGATCTCGGCGCCGGTGCGCGAGTCGAGGTTCCCGGTCGGCTCGTCGGCCAGGATGATCTCGGGACGGCCGGCGAGGGCACGGGCCACGGCCACGCGCTGCTGCTGACCACCGGAGAGCTCCGACGGACGGTGCCCGAGCCGGTGCCCGAGACCGACGGTGGCGACCACGTGGTCGACCCACTCGGCGTCGGGCTTCCGGCCGGCGAGCCGGATCGGCAACGTGATGTTCTCCGCCGCGGTGAGCGTCGGGATCAGGTTGAAGGACTGGAACACGAAGCCGATGCGGTCGCGGCGCAGCTGGGTGAGTTTCTTCTCGGAGAGCGAGCCGAGCTCGGTCTCGCCGATGAGCACCGCACCGCTCGTGAGGGTGTCGAGGCCCGCGACGGCGTGCAGCAACGTGGACTTGCCCGAGCCCGAGGGGCCCATGATCGCGGTGAAGCGACCGGTGGCGAAGTCGACCGAGACGCCGTCGAGCGCCCGGACCTCGGCCTCGCCCCGGCCGTACACCTTGACGGCGTCGACCGCACGGGCGGCGACCCCCGGTGCGGCGGGCGGGACCTCGGTGGCCCGGTTGCGGGTCAGGGTGAAGGTCATGATCGGTGGTCCTTTCGTCGGGGACCCGGCGGGCCGGATCGCTCGGACCACGATGCGCTCACGGCGTGCGGAAATCGTCGGCCTGCCGGTGGTTCCGCCGTCGGTCGCGAGGACCATCCCGGTGGGGGACGATCCGGACACGCGTACGCCTGGAGATGTACGCGGTGGTCATCCCCGGGGCCGATGCGCCGGGACCGGTCGCTCGGTACCGTGAGCTGCGTGGAGACCGGCACCCCGACCGCCCGGCTGACGCAGTGGTTCCGCGGCGTGAACCCGTGGGTGCTCGACGCGTGCGTCGGCACGCTGTTCACGGCCGGCGGGCTCGTCGCGCTGTTCGCGACGTCGAGCCGCACGATCGACTACCACGACGCCGACGCGATCGGCGTCCTGCTCGTGCTGGCGTGCAGCCTGCCGTACTACTTCCGCCGCCGCGCGCCATTCACGGTGTTCGCCGTCAGCTTCGTGGTGCTCTGCCTCTACGCGATCCTCGGCTACCCGGCGAACGTCGAGTCGCAGTTCCTGCTCGTCGGCACCTACTCACTGGGTGCGCACGCCGCGGGCCGGGCGCGTCTCGTGGGTCTGGTGATGATCGTCGTCGGCCTCGCGACCGTGGCGGCGCTCGGGATCCCGGACGCGTCCACCTCCGGCCTCGTCCAGACCGGGATCGTCTACCTCGCCGCGTACCTCTTCGGCTCCACGATGCGGAACCGGCGCCTGTACCTCGCCGAGCTCGAGGCCCGCGCCGCGGACCTCGAGCGTGAGCGCGACGAGGAGGCCAAGCGGGCGGTGGCCGACGAGCGGTTGCGCATCGCCCAGGAGCTGCACGACGTCGTCGCGCACTCGATGGGGGTCATCGCCGTGCAGGCCGGTGTCGGTGCCCACGTGATCGACACGGACCCCGCCGAGGCGAAGCACTCGCTCGAGGCCATCTCGGCGACGAGCCGCTCGACGCTCGGCGAGATCCGCCGCATCCTCGGCGTGCTGCGCGGCGACGGCGCCGCGGCCCTGCAGCCCGCCCCCGGGCTCGCCGACCTGCCGAAGCTCGCCGCCGACTTCGGCGAGGCCGGGCTGCCGGTGACGGTCACCGTCGACGAGTCGACCGACTGCGTGCCGGCGGGCGTCGACCTCACCGCGTTCCGGATCGTGCAGGAGGCGCTCACCAACACGCTGAAGTACGCGGGTCCCGCCCGTGCCGAGGTGACCGTGTCGCACCAGCCCGGCGTGGTGGCCGTCTCGGTGACCGACGACGGCCGAGGGGTCAACGGGGCCACGGGCGACGGCGGCCACGGACTCCTCGGGATGCGCGAGCGGGTCGGTGTGTACGGCGGCACGCTGCACGCCGGGCCGAGGCCCGGCGGTGGGTTCCGGGTGATCGCCGCCCTGCCGTACGGAGAGTGCGAGTGATCCGCGTGGCGGTCGCCGACGACCAGGCGCTCGTGCGCAGCGGCTTCAGCGTGCTGCTGCGCTCGGCCGGCGACGTCGAGGTGGTCGGCGAGGCGGGCAACGGTCGGGAGGCCGTCGCGCTCGTCGCCGCCGAGGCGCCCGACATCGTGCTCATGGACATCCGCATGCCCGACCTCGACGGCATCGAGGCGACCCGGTGCATCGTCGGCTCCGGCGCGGCCACGCGCATCCTCGTCCTCACGACGTTCGACCTCGACGAGTACGTGTTCGGCGCGCTGCAGGCGGGTGCGAGCGGCTTCCTGCTGAAGGACACCGAGCCCGAGGAGCTGCTGACCGCGGTGCGCGTGGTCGCCGCCGGCGAGGCGCTGCTCGCGCCCCGGATCACGCGCCGGCTCATCGAGCGCTTCGCCGAGCACGAGGCGGCCGCCGAGCCCCGACGCGTCGAGCGGCCCGGCCTCGACGCGCTCACCGAGCGCGAGGTCGAGGTTCTCGCCGCCGTCGCGCGCGGCCGGTCGAACGCCGAGATCGCCGACGAGCTGTTCATGGCCCACGCGACGGCGAAGACCCACGTGAGCCGGCTGCTCACCAAGCTCGACTGCCGCGACCGGGCGCAGCTGGTGATGGTCGCCTACGAGTCCGGCATCGCCGTCCCCGGGGCGGCCGAGTAGCGGTCAGTCCGCGGCGAACCAGTTGGCGTGGAAACCGATACCGTCGAACACGTGGTACGTGCCGATCGGCTCGAACATCGGGTCGGGTCCGTCGCGCACGAAGTCGCCGGCGAGTCCCTCCGGCACCTCACCGCGGTCACGGGCGCGGTCGCCGACGGCGGTGGTGCCGACGTGCTCGACGGTGGCGATCGCCCGCTGCGCGTACTCGGGGTCCTGCGTGCCGGCCCGGTTGGAGACGCGGCCGGTCGATCACGAGCGGTCGTCGCGTCCCGGCCGACATCGGGGGCGGGCGATCGGCGGTGACGCGCGGCCGGGGTGACCGGCCGATCCTCAGCCGAGCTCGCCGCTCGCCAGCAGGTCGACGGGGTCCTGCATCCGGACCTGACCCAGGTAGCCACCGCCGCGCATCAGGCTGTCGTGCACGGCGTACCCCAGGACCTCCTGCGCCTGCCGCGGGAGCGTCGCCGCGACCTCGGGCGGGACCGACAGGTAGTTGTTCTCCTCGGTGCGCAACCACCCGAGGCAGAACGAGAGGTGGATGCCGCGGCGCTCGACGTCGGTGACGTTGGCGCCACCGCCGTGGATGGTGCCGCCCAGGTACACGACCGCCGACCCGGCCGCCATCTCGGCGACGGCGATCTGGTCCGCGGTCGGCGGGGGCGACTGGGTGATCTGCTCGACCGGGGTGAGCTGCCGGTCGGGCCAGCGATGGCTCCCCGGCACGACCCGGGTGGCGCCGTTGTCGCGCGTGAAGTCGACACACGCGATCACCGACGCGAGCTGCAGCTCGGGGTGGGGGCTCGGCACGTCGCTCCAGACCGCCTTGTCGCGATGGAGCAGCTGGTCGTCGGATCCCGGCCCGCGCTGGAGGAGATGACCGAGGTTCAGCTGGTACCGCGCGCACGACGGCAGCAGCACGCGGTCGGCGAGCGCGAGCAGCAGCGGGTGGCACATCACGTCGACGGCGAACGTGCGCGAGATCCCGGGCATCCCGGCGACCTGACGCGTCTGCTCGCCGAGGAAGGCGGCGATGACCGGGTTGAACATCGGCGCCGCCGGATCGGCGGCCGCGACGGCGTCCTCGGCCTCGGCGTTCACGCGCGCGACGACGTCGGCGGTCAGCAGGCCGTCGACGATCACGACTCCGTCGCGGTCGAGGACGGCGTGCACGACGTCCGGGTCGGTGTCGACGGTGACGTGCTCGACGGCGGCGGTCATGGCCCGCGAGCCTACGGGCCGTCCGGGCGGAGCGGGCCGGTCACCTGAGGTGCGCCACCCAGAGATCCTCCGCGGGCCAGCGCGCGGCCCACTCGGGCGTGACGATGTCGTAGAAGTCGGGATCGGTCGCGCCCGTCGGGGCGTGCAGCTCGATCAGCGCGTCGACGGCGAAACCGGCCGCGCCGAGGACCCGGATCCACTCGCCGTGCCCGGGGTGGTGCTCGGTGCCCCCGCCGGGCCAGGTCACGGTCCGCAGCTCGGCGACGGAGCGCAGCAGGCGGTCCCCGGCGACCCCGCCGTCGGCCGGCACGCAGAGCCCGGCGAGCACGCTGTTGGTGAGGAACACGAGCCGGCCCCCGGGCCGCAGCACGCGTGCCGCCTCCGGGACCCACGCGCTCGGCTCGCACCATGGCGCGGCGCCGTACTCGCTCACCACGAGGTCGAACGACGCGTCGCGCAGGGGGAGCCGCGCCCCGTCGGACGTGACGAGCGGGAAGGACAGCCCGTGGTGCGCCTGGTGGCGGGCCGCGGTCGCGAGCTGCTCGAAGGAGAGGTCGAGCGCCACGACGCGCGCCCCGGAGCGGGCGAGCGCGGCGCCGAGGAACGCAGTCCCCGAGCCGATCTCGCAGACGTCGAGGCCGGTCACCCGGCCGAGGGCCCCGATCTCGGATTCCGGGCGCCGGAACAACCCCCAGACGACCTCCGGATCCTCCCAGCGGACGGCGGCGTCGGCATCCGTGAACCGCTCGTTGACCGCAGCCCACAGCTCCCGGTTCCGGGCCGTCGGATCCTCGGACATCGTCGCCCCGGCGTCGCGGACTGAAAGAAAGAGAAGTCGGGGCCGGAGAGTGATCCGGGCAGGTGAACCACGCTCGACGGCCCCGACGCGCGGCAGCGTACGCACCCCGGACGCGCCGTGGCGAACGGTCGCCCCCCGGTTCCGGCACAATGGCCGGACTCGGCAGGGAGGGCAGCACCGTTGGCCGACACCACCCCCGAAGCGCTCGTCGGCGCGCTCGTGCGGGATCTCGACGCGTCACCCGACGATCCGACCGTGCTCGCGCGTCTCGACGCCGCGGCGAAGGTGCTGATCGAGTCCGACCTGGTCCACCGGCTGGTGCCCTTCGCGCGCCGCCTCCGCGCGGTCGACTACTCCGCGCACCCGTGGGCCGGGCTCGTCGCGGGCGTCGCGCTCTGCGCGATCGACCGGCCGCTCGGTCGCGCCACCCTGCGCGCCGCCCGGGCCCGGTTCGAGGCGCGCGGCGACGCCACCGGCGAGGGCTACGGATGCTTCCTCGAGGGACTCGAGGACATCGGCGAGGGCCACATCGACTCGGCGACCGAGCGGTGGACCCGCTCCCGGGCGCTGCTCGGTGGCGACGGACCCGTGGAGGGCATGGCGCTCGCGCACCTCGCGCTCGGGGCCTACGCCGAGGGCAACCTCGCGCTCGCGCACCTCATGGCGACGCAGTCGCTCGGCACCGCCCGGCTCCAGGGCGACGACCGGCTCGTCGGGATCGCGTGCATGTACCTCGGCTTCATCGACGTGCACACGGGCGAGTACGCGCACGCGGACGCGATCGTCGCCGAGGGGCTCACGGCGTTGCGCCGGCTCGAACCCGACAACCGCTACGAGTGGCCGATGCTGCGCGCGATCGAGGGGTGTCTCGCCTCGCTGCGCGGCGACGACGACGCGGCCGAGTGCGCGTGGGACGACGCCCTCGGCTTCTGTGACCGCACCGAGAACCGCTGGTACGAGGCGATCACCCGGGTCGTGCGCGCGGACTGCACGGCGCGCCTCGACGCCCGTCGAGCGGTGGACGACGCCCGGCGGGCGCTCGACTACTTCAGCTGGGCCGACGAGGGCTGGTGGGTGCACTGGGCGCGGACCGCGCTCGTCAGTGCCCACCGGTGGTCGGGGCAGCTCGCGACCGCGGCCGAGCTCGCCCGGCGGCTGCTGCGCGCGTCGTTGACCCCGCTCGAGCGGGGACGGGCGCTCGTCGCGCTCGGTGAGGCGCTCCTCGCGCTCGACCAGCCCGACGCGCTCGGCGTGCTCGACGAAGCCGTCGCCACGCTCGACGGCGTCGACGCGAAGTACTGGGCGGCGCGCGCGGACCTGCTGACGGCAATCGTCGATGGGCACCGCAGCGACGCGGTGATCCGCCGGATCCGCCGCCGCGCCGGCCGAGAGGCCGGCGATCCCGCGTGGGTCCGGTTGCTCGACCCGGCGGCGACGCTCCGGGACGCGGCACCCGTCGCCGGACCGCGCCCTTCCACGACGACCGGCGCGATCGTGCTCGACCTGGTCGCACGCGGTTTCACGAGCCGGCAGGCTGCGGCGGCGCTCCTGGTGTCGCCGAACACGATCGAGACGCACGTCCGGGCGGCGATGCGCGTCACCGGGGCCCGCACGCGTGCCCAGGCCGCGGCGCTGCTGCTCGAGCGCCCGCCGACGGCCCCGTCCGACGGCCCCGACCTGCGCGACGACGAGCGGGCGATCCTGGAGCTGCTCGTCGCCGGCCGGACGATCGCCCAGGTGGGCCAGGAGCTGCACTTCTCGCGCCGCACGGTCGAGCGCCGGCTCGCCGACCTGCGCGGACGCGTGGCGGTGACCACCAACCAGGCGCTCGTCGGACGGGCGCGCGAGCTGGGGATGAGCTGACCGGAGGGGTCGGGGTGACCGGCGTGGGAATCGCTCGAAGCGATTTCAGAGCGCTCCACCGGCTGGGGACCGTGAACCCTCTGCCCTGCCCACCTGCCCGTGGGCGTCCCACACCGGTCACCGACCCGGTGCGGACACCGTACGCCGGCCGCGCCGGCGCCGGGATCCCCAGAGTGCGACAACCTCAGGCCCAGATGCACTCGGCGTCGGGCACCGCGGGATCGGCGGGGAAGCGGACCGCCTCGCCCCGCTCGATCCGGGTCGCGCTCCACGCCGCGACCACGGCATCGAGGACGTCGTCCACCGTGGCGCGACCGGCGGCGGCCGAGACCGCACGGACCGCGAGCCCGGCGGCGGCGAGCGCCTCCTGCCGCTCGGCCGCGCCGGCCCAGGATTTCTTCGAGTGGGTCGCCGGGTGACCGAGCAGGACGGCGAAGGCGAGCTCCGGATGGACCTCGAACGCGTCGACCGCCGTCGTCGCTCGCCACGCCTCGACCTCGAGGACCTTCGCGCGGAGGTGGTACGCCTGCCGGCTCAGGCCGGCGCCGTGCGTCGCACGCGCGAGCGCGTTCGCCTCCGCGTACGAGTCACAGGCGAGCACGGCGCGCGGGGGAGTGAGGAAGACCGAGGCGCGGCGCGCGCCCAGGTGGGCGCGCGCCGCGAGCTCCGCCGCTCGCGTGGTGGTCGCGGCCGGGAAGGTCATCGGGATGTCCACGCCGGCGACGCGTGCGTCGGGGACGAGGGATGCGAGTCCGTCGATCGTCGCCAGGTGCTCGACCGCGTCGAGCCGGTCGTCGGTGACGATCGCCACCACCCACCCCGAGGCACAGCCGTCGACGCCGACCACCGTCATCGTCGGATCCTCGCACCCGCCGACGGCGCGGTGGTCGGGCTCAGTCCCGGGCCCGCTCGACGAGCGTGATCAGCTCCTGGCTCGCCTCCGGTCCGTACGCCGAGACGATGATGCCGCGCTGTCCGCACGCCGGGCACTCCACCCCGAGCACGATCGCCTCGTCGCCCGGATCGGTGTCGCCCTCGAACCGGAAGGTGCGCAGGACCACGACCTCGGCCGGGTCGTGGCGCACGTCGCAGGCCGCGCAGTGGACCGTGCCGGTCGCGAGCGAGAAGTCGGCGCGGTACCCCTCGCGCTCGAGGATCGCGATCGCCTCGGTGACGGATGCGGCGGTCTCCACGGGCTCGAGCCTACGGGGCGTCAGCGCTCGTAGACGGCGACGTCGGGGACGACGCGCTCGCGGAACAGCCGGAGGACCTCACCCGGCTCGGCGTGACGCCCCGTCGCGTGCTTCGAGTACAGGAGCTCGCCGTCGACCTCGACGTCGAACACGCCCTTGCTGCCCGTGGCGAACGTCAGCTCGTCGATGACGTGCTGGTAGTCGTGGAGCAGATCGGCACCCGCGCGCACGGCGCGGTCCGAATAGTCTCAGGGGACGCAGTACGTGATGCGGATGCGATGGCGTTCCATTTCCGCACCGTACCCCCGTCACCGCGCCGTCGAACCGCCGCGGGAACGCCCGTCACGCGAGGAATGCGCGCAGCGCCGCCTCGGTGCGCTCGGGCTGGTCACGGTAGGTGCCGTGACCGCAGTCGGCGAAGCGCTCGAGGCGCCCACCGCCGGGCGGGAGCGACGCGACGATCTCCTCGGCCGCCTCGACGGGTGTCATCGGGTCGTCGTCGCCGACGAGCACGAGCGCCGGGACGCCGATGCCGCCCAGCTCGTCGCGCAGGTCGTACTCCGCGAACCAGTCGACGGAGTGGGCGACCACCGCGAAGTTCATCGTCCCGCGGTCGGGCGCGAAGGGCGACGGGGTGCGGTTGTACGTGGGCAGGCACTTCGCGGCGTAGTCCATCCAGGCCTCGGCGGATCCGTCGCGCTCGACGTAGACGCGGAGGTACGCGTCACGCGCCGCAGGGCCACCGAGCCGCTCGAAGCGCGCCGCGCTGACGTCGACGCGCCGACGTGCCGCGGTGCTCATGAGCACGAGCCGGTCGACCAGCGCGGGATGGCGCGCCGCGGCGTGCATCGCCACGAACCCCCCGAACGAGTTCCCCAGCACGGCCGGCCGCTCGATCCCGAGCGCGGCGCAGAACCGGGCGACGTCGTCGGCCCACGTGTCCAGGTTCCAGCGGCCCGGGTCGTCGGCGCCGTCGCTGCGGCCCTGGGCCCGATGGTCGAGATACACGACCTGGTGGGTGTCCGCGAACCGGTCGAAGTACGGCCGGAACGAGGTGTGATCGAAGCCGGGGCCGCCGTGGAGCAGGAGCAGCGTGGGCTTCGGCAGCATCGCGGCGTCGGTCGGCGTGAGTCCGCCGCCCACGGTGTCGAAGAACAGGCGGACCCCCGGCTCGATCTCGACGCGCACGGCCGGACGGTAGCCGTCGGGGGTCGTGCCGACCCCTGACACCGTCTTCGCGCGATGCTCACGAACGGTCGCGAGGATCGGCACGGAGCCCGGCGGACGGAGGCACTGATGCGGGTCGAGCGGATGGTCACCTGGACGGCGCTGGTCTGCGCGGTCGCGATGCTGGGCGCCGCGTGCTCGGGATCCTCGGGATCGAGCGCGTCGGGCACGGGCCCGACGACCGCCGAGCGGCCGAACATCGTGTTCGTCCTCACCGACGACCTCGACCTCACCTCGTACACGAGCGACCCGGCGCGGTTCCCCGTCTTCCACCGCCTCATGGCGACGCAGGGCACCACGTTCGCGGACGCGTTCGTGACCGACTCGCTCTGCTGCCCGTCGCGCGCGTCGATCCTCCGCGGTCAGTACGTGCACGACCACGGTGTGCAGGACAACCTGCCGCCCGCCGGTGGCTTCGAGCACTGGCAGGAGCTCGGACGGGACTCGTCGACGATCGCCACGTGGCTGCACGCCGCGGGCTACCGGACCGGCCTGTTCGGCAAGTACCTGAACGGCTACCCGGACACGGTCGCGCCGACGTACGTGCCGCCCGGCTGGGACGACTGGGTCAGCCCGAGCGGCGGGAACCCGTACGCCGAGTACAACTACCAGCTCAACGAGAACGGGAAGCTGCGCAACCACGGCGCCGCGCCGTCGGACTACCTCGTCGACGTGCTCGCGAAGCGGTCGGACGCGTTCGTCACGAAGCACGCCGGCAAGCAGCCGTTCTTCCTCTACGTCGCGCCGTACGTCCCGCACCAGCCCGCGACCCCGGCGCCCCGGCACGCGAACGCGTTCCCGAACGCCGCGCTGCCGCACCCGCCGTCGTGGAACCAGGCCGACGTGAGCAACGAGCCCGCCTACGTCGGCGACCGTCCGCTGCTCCGGCCGGCGGCCGTCGCGTACGAGCAGGCGCTGTACCGGCGGCGGCTCCAGTCGATGCTCGGGGTCGAGGACCTGCTCGCGGGGCTGGTGCGGTCGCTGCAGCGGACCGGCCAGCTCGACAACACCTACCTCGTGTTCATGTCGGACAACGGGTTCCATCTCGGCGAGCACCGCCTGCCGTTCGGGAAGCAGACGCCCTACGACACCGACATCCACGTCCCGCTCGTCGTCCGGGGTCCGGGCGTCGCGAAGGGACGCACGGTGCGTGACCTCGCCGCCGAGATCGACCTCGCCCCGACGTTCGCGTCGTGGGCGCACGCGTCGGTGCCGGCGTTCGTCGACGGCGCCTCGCTCGCGCCCGTCCTCGCGGGCAAGAGGGCCGGCGCCCGTCGCGACGTGCTCGTCGAGCACTACGCCAACGGCGACGTCGGCGCGAAGGCGCGTCGCCGGGCGGCCCGCACGGGCGGCACCGCCGCGACGACGACGGCGACGGATCCCGACGACGACGCCAACCCGCCGACGCAGGGCGCGCCGACCACCGGGGCGGCACGACCGCTCCCGAAGGCGGCCCGCGGTGCCGCCGCGCTCGTGGTGATCCCGCCGTACGGCGCGGTGCGGACCGGTCGCTACCTCTACGCCGAGTACGCGACGGGCGAGAAGCAGCTCTTCGACGTCCAGAGCGATCCCTACGAGCTCCACAACCTCGCGCCGACCGCGGATCCGGCGCTGCTCGCACGGCTCAGCGCGCGTCTCGCGACCTTGCGGGCCTGCTCCGGCGCGACCTGCTGGCGCTGACCCCGCGGGCGCGGTCGTCGGGGGGCGGACGGTACGCTCGTCCCTTTCGTCCGATCGGGACGGCTGGGGGGACGATGACCGGAGACCGGACACGACGGTTCGCCGCGATGGCGCTCGTGGCCGCGCTCGGCCTCGGCGGACTGTGCGCGTCGGCGCCACCGGCGGCCGCCGCGACCGACCCGCTGCCCGTGATCGGGTGCGACCGGGCGGCCACGCGGATCGAGCTGACCGCGAGCGCCGCGCTCGACCCCTCGTGCACCTACACCCAGGGCGTGACGATCACCGCGTCCCACGTCGTGCTCGACTGCCGCCACGCGCTGATCCAGAACGCCGGCGGCGGCATCGGGATCCTGGTCACGACCCCGGCCGACGTCGACCTGGCCGACGTCACGATCCGTCACTGTCGCGTCGACGGGTTCCTCAACTCGATCCACCTCCGGCGGGACGGCTTCAACCGGCTCGCGGCGGGGGAGGAGTACGTGCACCACCTCGACGGGGTGCGCGTGATGGAGAACGTGCTGTCCGGCTCGCGGGGCGTGTCGATCTACGTCGACGGCTACGTCACCGGCACGGTGATCCGGCGCAACGTGGTGCTCGGTGCGGGCAGCGACGCGGTGTATCTCGACGCCGGGTCGCGGTACGGGCGTGTCCTCGACAACGCGCTGCTCCACAGCGGCTACGGCGAGAACGGGCCGAACGGGAACCTGACCGAGTTCAACGGCCTGCTCTTCCGCTCGTGGGGCCCGGGGCGCGAGGGGATCGCCGTCGACGGGTCGCGGGACAACCGGATCGCGCGCAACTGGATC
>WBZN01000377.1_pt1 | contig 39015 bp, 45 predicted proteins | sample 5204281 | NCBI WGS metagenome assembly WBZN01 (sample SAMN12344347, study PRJNA552823) | activated sludge metagenome | biome: Activated sludge suspended growth; feature: Nitrification reactor; material: Wastewater; isolation source: activated sludge from nitrification reactor of wastewater... | reverse complement strand
GGAAGCGGTTCGACATGTACAACGATACCGTGTTGGGCTTCAACAAGTCGGGCAAGGAAGTGGCGCGGATCCAGGTCGAAGAGCCGATTTACATTCGGCCGGCCGAGCGCGTGAACTGGCTGTAAGAATCACACCGCTGAGAGCGGGCAACCGCTCTCAGCGGTGAAGAACCGCAGCGTAGATGCCGCAGGAGCCATGTAGACGGTTCCCGCGGTATTTTTATATTGGAGTCCGGTTGTATCGATGCCGTGATGAGGTTACGGGCGGGATCAGGTGACGCTCCTGTCTAGGGTGCGGCGGTTCAGGATCTCCGCCAGCTTCGTCGGCCGTTCGGCGGTTGCGAGCTTTTCGAGAGAACAGGGCAGGGCAAGCGACCACTTCGGATAAGCGCCACCGGAAGTGGGCATGTTTGCCCTTTCGTTCACGGCGCAGGCGGCTTCAAGGTCCGCCATCACCACGGCGCAGGGTGACTCAGCCAGTTTCGAGAACGTCTTGGTGATGACTTCCTCCACGTCGGTCGTGTCGTCGACATGGCACGTCTCCATGAGTTTCGTACGAAACTGCTGTTGTGCGTTTTTCTCCGGTTTGGCGCCCCATTGTCGTTGCGACTCGAGGTCGGCTCCGGTCCAGACGCCTGCTAAGGTCGGGAGGTCATGCGTGGTGACGTCGGCCAACGCTTTCCATGGGTACTGTGACGGCGGCTGGTCTTCGAACCAGAGCAGGCGATAGGACAAGACATTCTGCTCGGCGAGTGTCTCTGGCACCCCTTCCTCCACCGTTCCGAGGTCTTCTCCGACGACGATGGCCTGCGCGTGTGCGCTTTCCACCGCCAGGACTGCCAATAGCTCCTTGCCGCATACCGTACGAAGGCACCGTCCTTTGGCGGACTGCCCCGAGGTACCAACCAAAGTCGAAAGAGCCCCATCACGTGGTCGATGCGTAAGCCCCCGGCGCGGCGGACGATGGACCGGATCGCTTCGATGAATGGTTGGTAGCCACTTGTCCGGAGTTTATGCGCCCGGTCGCATTGAACAGATCTGGCGAAGCCCCGACGGTCATCTCTGCTGTAAGTAGGTCCTGCCAGGCCCAGGCATCGACGCCGTCCGGTGAAAATCCGATGGGTAGGTCCTGCATCAAGGGAATGGTCTGGGCGGCGCTGGCGAGTTGTCGGTCGAGCAGCCACTATTGCCACATGTGAAAGGTGATGCGATCGGCTTCTGCGGGCATGGCCCGTTCGGCTTCGGCTGAGTCCGGGTGTCGATAGCCCGCAGGCCAGCGACGCCAGTCGGCGCCGTAACGCTCAACCAGGCAACAGTGCAGTGCAAACTGGCGGAGCGAGCGACCGCCGGCAGAGTGAAACCGATCGAAATCCTCATCTCCCTTGCAACTGTTTCATAACAGTTGCAAGGCTTCTTGCTTCAGATGATAGACGCGATCCCGATCGATGTGACGCTCATTATTCAGGGCTCGACCCATGGCAGCCAATCGTGACAACTCGTGGCCAAGTGTCTGCGCACCGGGCAGGTCTTCGATGCGCAGGTATAGTGGATTGAGAAAACGGCGGCTGGAGGGGGAGTAGGAGCTTGCTTCTTGCGGAACCAGCGGCGGGACGGCATCCAATGGATTGATCGGGAGCAATTGCGCGCCAAGGTTCCGCGCCCATCTGCCGAGGTCCGCGAGATCTGCCAGGTCTCACATTCCCCAACTCTCGCGACTTCGTGCGGCATACAACTGAGCGCTCCAGCTCCAGATGCGAAGATCCTCCGGCAAATGACACCGATCCGTCGTGACGATGACCCGAACGAACGATTCACCGACACCGCCCGGCATGAGCATGTGATAGCCGATGGGCAAGGGGCGAGGGAGCTGGTTCGACGCTTCCACGGTGGTCTCATCCTCGAGCATCAAGACGGCGTCGGCCGGGAGTCTGAACGACTCATTCTGCCGGATCACTTTTACTTGTTCATCGTGCCAGGACAGGGCTGGTGGAGGCGAGGCTCCCATGGCTGCTCGAATACGGGTCAGTGACTTCTTGGAAACCTTCCGCATCCGGCCTGCGGCATCTTCATACTCGGCTTGAATGCCCCATGCACCGGTCTTCATTCTTCCGAACTCCGCTGCCACGCGAAAATGAGTTTTTGAGGGCCGTTTCTTGTCTCAGTCCCATGGAGGGTTTCCGGGAACACACCTTCGGGTGACGACGTTGGTGTTCAACGTGTTCGCCCGCACGAAAGTCGGCTGCAGGAACCGCGATGGCGTTCGCCATCGGGATGAGGTCTGCATCGCGATGACGGCACCGTGGTGGAATCGGACCATGACTGCAGCCACTGCTCGCCAAGGGACGAACACCTGCGCTGCCCCTTTCTGATGCTTCGCTGAGATGGTGGGGTTTCAGGGTTCAGCGGTCATGGACGTGACCGTTGAACCTGACAGTGTGTAGCATCCATGCAGGTAGGCTTGGGCAGGGGCCTGTTCAAGGGTCGCATTTACAGCAGCGGGAAAGGACGCTTTGCCTAGGGGGAGGAAGAGAAGCCAGGTGTGAGCTACGAACGGGCGTAGACGACTTCGACGCGACTCAAAAAATCTTTCAGCAATGCGACTTGCCTTTCGATCAGGGGTCCGTCTTGTACCATCACGGCTTGCTCCAGACTGTCGCCGATGGTGCTGATCTGATCGAACCCGTACCCGCCGCCGTCGCCTTTCATCCGATGGCCCAACATACGGACTGTATTGAAGTCTCCCTGCTTCAGGCAGCCCTCGATCGTCACAAGATCCCGCCGGCGGTTGGCGAGAAACCCGGGGACGATGGCTTCGAGATCCGGATCGATCCGGACGATGATCCGGTCCTGCCCGGAGTGAGGTTGCGGTGGCATCATTGCGCGCGGGTCTTCTCGTAGGCGGACAGTAATTCCAGCAGCGTCGTGCGTTTGAGCGGCTTAGTCATGTGAGCGTTACATCCGGCTTCGAAGATTCTGGCCGACTCTTCCTTCAGCGCCAAGGCGGTCAGGGCGACGATTTGAACGGCCGGAAGCCCCTGTTCCTGTTCCCAGCGACGGACCGTACGTGTGGCTGTCAGTCCGTCCATCACCGGCATCTGCATATCCATCAAGATCAAGTCATAGTGGCCGTTCTGAAATTTCGCCACGCCGATCTGCCCGTTGTCCGCCAGATCCAAGCGATGGCTGGTGTTCTTGAGATACGACTGGATCAGCACCTGGTTGTCAGGCGAATCCTCGACCAGCAGGATCCGTAACGATCGTCCCTGGTGGGTGGCCGTGGACGGTGTCGTGGGTTGGGAGGAGGCCAGCCCCCGTTGGCTGCGTCCCAGCGCGATGCTGATCGTTTGTTGGAGATCGGAACGCCGGATCGGCTTGACCAGATACCCGCCCAGACCCAAGTCGTAGGTCTTGGCAATGTCATCGGCCCAGCGGTCGGAGGCGAGCATGATGATCGTCAGGTTGCGAAGCCGCGGATCGGCGTGAATGCGTTCGATGACTTCGAATCCATCCATCCCTGGCATGCGGCAGTCGAGCAACAAAAGGTCGAAGGGTGTGTCGGAGGTGAGGGAGGCATCAAGGACTTCCATGGCCTGTTCACCGCTGTCGGCCTCCACCACGGCGGCACCCCACGCAAAGAGCGTTTCTCGCAGGATCAGACGGTTCGTCGGGTAGTCATCGACGACGAGACAGCGGACCCCGCTCAGGTTCATCGCGCCAGCCGTTTTCGAGAGCGCAGGCGCGGTCTGCACGCCAAGCCGAACGGCGCAATGGAAGGTACTTCCCTTGCCGAGCGTGCTTTCAACCCAGATACGCCCGCCCATGAGCGCGGCTAGCTGTTGGGAAATCGAGAGTCCCAACCCCGTGCCCCCGTAGCGGCGCGCGATCGTGCTGTGCGCTTGCGTGAAGGTGTCGAAGATGGCCGTCATTTTGTCGTGAGGCACGCCGATTCCCGTATCGGTTACTGAGAAGCGGATGGCGCCCGGTGTGGAACAGTCCGGATCGTTGGTGATGGTCATGACCACCGAGCCCTGCTCCGTGAACTTGATCGCGTTTCCCAGCAAATTCAGGAGAATCTGGTAGAGGCGGTTGGGATCACCAATGAGGTGACACGGCACATCGTTCGACAGGTGACAGACGAGTTCGAGACCTTTTTCGTTGGCCCGGAGCGCCAGCATCTCGCTCGCTTTGTCGATGAGCTCCGACAGGTCGAAGTCGATGCTATCCAGGTCGAGCCGGCCGGATTCGACTTTCGAGAGGTCCAGAATATCGTTGATCAGGCTCAGCAGGCTGGCCCCGGCGCGTCGGAAGATCCGGAGATATTTGCGTTGCTCCGGCGTCAGGGTCGTATCCCATAACAAATCCGCCATGCCGATGATGGCATTCATGGGCGTCCGGATTTCGTGACTCATGCTGGCCAGGAAGTCACTCTTCGCCCGGTTGGCCACATCGGCGGCGTCTTTGGCGCGTTGCAACTCTTCGACGCGGCGTTGCAATTCCTTGGAGGCGCGCTCGAGGGCGCGTTCGGCTCGACGGCGCGCAGCTTGCTCGCGTTGAAGGGCGGTTGGGGGCCGGGACGTGGTGCGGAGGGTGCGTTTTGGAGTGGTGCCTGTCGTGCGTCTCGTTTGCGGGGTGCGCTTCGCCATGTCGTCGTCCGGTCGCCTTCAGTTGATCATAACCACATCGTGTCGCGAGGAGGTGAAGCCGGCAGGATTGCCGCGACGGCGAGCAGCCATCAGTCCTTATGAGTATGGTGGACGAGTGAGAGCACCCCGGCTTGTTTGGCGCGGTTACGCCCTTCCTGCTTGGCTTGATAGAGCGCCTGGTCGGCGGCACGGATCAGGTCGGTCGGCGCGGCGACGCGGCTGGGGACGGTGCTCGCGAAGCCTAGGCTGATCGTGACCGGATCGCCGTTGGGATGTTTCATCTCCGCCTCGCACACTTTCCGCCTGAGGGTGTCGGCGACCTGTGCCGCGCCATCCACGGTGGTGCCGGGCAACACGATGACGAATTCGTCGCCGCCGTACCGCGCGACCAAGTCGCCGGGACGATTGACGTGGCTGGAGATGAGCTGCGCGACCTGGCGCAGGCATTCGTCCCCGGCCTGGTGGCCATGGCTGTCGTTGTAGGTTTTGAAAAAATCGATATCCAGCATGATGAGCGATAGCGGGGTGGATTCGCGCGCGGCGCGACGCCATTCCTGGTCAAGAAAGTCATCGAACTGGCGGCGATTGGTGATGCCGGTGAGCCCGTCGAGGCAGGAGAGGCGCAGCAGCATCTGATTGGCTTCCTGCAATTGGCGCATGACTTCCAGCAGTTCCTGTTCACGCGCGCGCCGGCGTTCGATTTCATGCACGAGGCGGAGCACGCACCGGACACGGGTGAGCAGCTCAATCTTGCTGATGGGCTTCGCGACATAATCGATGGCGCCGGCGGCAAAGGCGAGTTGCAGATCGACCGGGTCGGTCTTGACGGTGACCATGATGATCGGGATGTCTCGGTAGCGTTCGACGGCCTTGATCTGACGGCAGGCTTCGATGCCGTTGGTGGACGGCATGACGATATCCATCAAGATCAAATCCACGCGGCCGGCCATCTGCCGCATGCCGTCGAGGCCCAGCAAACGAAAGGCGGCCGCGGCGGATTCTGCCACAAAGGTTTCTTCATAGCCGGCGTTGGCGAGAATGGATTGGATCAACAGACGATCGTCTGTCGAATCATCGACGATCAGGATACCCATGGTCAGTGTCTCCCTGAAAGTGTGTCGTAGGTCGATGCTAGCAGCTAGTCTGGGTAAACACCAGGGTAATGCTTTTTGATGCAGGGCGTGCAGAGACCGTGGCTGAATTCCGCTTCTGAATGTTGTTGGATATATTCCTCCAACTGCTGCCAGAATCCTTGGTCGTTGCGGATTTTCTTGCAGGAGGCGCAGATCGGCACGAGTCCTTTGAGGACTTTCACTTCGCGCAACGCCCGCTGCAGGTCGTCATTGCTGCGGCGAAGTTCCAGTTCCCGTGTTTTGCGGCAATCCATTTCCTTCTTCAGCATGAGCGCGGAGTTGACGCGGGCGAGCAGTTCTACGCTGTTCACCGGTTTGGTAATAAAATCCATGGCCCCTGCGGAAAAGGCCGCCTGCAAGTCCCCGAGCGCGGTTTTGGCCGTGACGACGATCACGGGAATATCCCGACATGCGTCCAGGCCTTTGATGTGCCGTGTCGCCGAGACGCCGTCGATACCGGGCATGAGAAAGTCCATGAGAATCAAATCGACGGCATGAGGCCCTTCATGCGATTGAGCTCGGTGACTGCCGAGCTGGTCGTAGGCGGAGGTCGCAGAATCCGCGATGAGCAGGTCCTGGTGGCCCGCCTTGTTTAGAATGGTTTTGAGCAGCAGTTGCTGGTCGGGGGAGTCGTCGACAATCAAAATGCTCATGTCATCGCCTTGTCCGGCAAGAGGTGAGGGGCCGGCTTCTCGCTCTCGGGAGCATCAGGAATAGAGGAGGGGCGCGGGGGCCTATCCCTTCTCCGCTGTGTGTCGGATTCAGTATCGGCGAAAACACCGAAGAGGTTAAGTCCGGCAGCGAGGACGATCAGCGTTGAAGAGCGGTTTTGACCAGGTCACTGACGACTTTGCCGTCAACGGATTGCCCGGCCAGACGAGCCATGACGGCTTTCATGACCTGGCCCATGTCTTTCAGCGAGGTGGCGCCGGATTCTGTGATGACCAGCGCGACAATTTTCGCCAGCTCATCGGAGGAGAGGGCGGCGGGAAGATAGCTCTCGATAATACTGATCTCCTGCCGTTCCTTCGCGGCCAAGTCCTGTCGATTGCCCTTCTCGAACTGCTCAGCAGCCTCCTTGCGCTGCTTGATCAGGGTGGTCATGATCCGGCTCATGCCGGCATCGTCGAGATCCTGTTTGAGTTCGACTTCCTTGTATTGCACGGCCGCCTTGATCATGCGAATGACGTCCATGCGCAGTTGATCTCTGGACTTCATGGCCGATTTCAGGTCTTCGGAGAGGCGATCATGCAGCGACATCGGGTTCCTTTCAGCAAAGAAGTGCGTCGTTGCGGAGGATAACGCCTTTACCGGGGCCAGTCAACGTGGCGGTGGCGCGCACGTTTTATATTGAGCGTCCGAAGGTCCTGTCCCATAATGCACTTGGCGGTACCGTGACATGTAACGAGGGAGGCTCGGAATGAGTCAGACAAAGAGCAGTGTCGCTATGCGGGTAGGCGGGTTAGTCGGTGTGATGGTTGCGGCGATGGTGCTTGTGGTGGGGTGTGCCAGTGAGAAACCGAAACCAATGGCCCAACCGTCATCCGAGCAGGTCAAAGGGAGTGCGGATCGTGCGTTCGACCGCTTGAAGCAGGAAGAAGGAGAACGCCGGCCTTCGGGCATGTAATACAGCCAGTGCGTGATGCTTCACTACGGGGCGACGCGTGAGTTTCTCCACGGTATGAGCGCCATGAGGGACTTCATCAAGGGCAGTTCCCAGACCAGATGCCCTTGTGGTGGGGTGGCAATATGCCGGGGCTCGGCAAACGTGCGCAGCAGGCTCACGGCGATCACGAGTCGCAAGACCCCCGAAAGGCAAAACAGAAAGGGCAGGTTCGAGGCCGGTGTCAGGCGCCAGGCGCCGATCGAGAGTTCCGCCGGCATCAGCACCGCCAGCCAACTGCCGGTCAGTGCGCCCAATCCCCATCCCACCGCATTCATGGCATTGGACAGCGCCACTCCTCTGGTGCGCTCTTCCGGCCGTAGTGAATCGAAGACGTAGTTCTGCAACCCGAGCGACAGCCCCGCCCAGATCACGCCACCGAAGAAATTGACGGTCAAGAGAAACAAATAGTGCTCGCTCAGCAGGTAGCCCATCGGCAGGAACGGCACTGCCGAGGCGGTCAGCGCCAGCAGCGCTTTGTTGCCATAGCGGTCGCCGATTCGACCCCAGGGGCCTAATGTGAGAAATTGAGCGGAGATACTACTCGCCATCCAGCCGGCGTATTCGAGATAGGACCAATGCAGGTCGCGCAGGAGATAGATCACAAAGAACGGTCCTGACAGTAAGACCGCGAAATGCATCAACCCGGAGAAGAGCAGGAAGCGCCGAAAGTCCTGACTGGCGGCTTTGGCGAGAAAATGCCGGAAGCCGTGCGGCGCATCGAGTTGGTGGACGGGCATCAGCCGAGACACGTGCGTCTGGCAGCTTGTGGCTCCAAGACGGGCCGCCGCGGCGCCGAGGAAAATGACGAGGAAGCCGATCCAGCTCATATCCCATCGTTGACCCAGCGTCAGGATGCCCCCAGCCAGTCCCAAGGCCAGAAAACTCGTGAGTGCCGTGGTACGGGCACGCTTGGCGAAATAGGCGCCACGACTGTCAGCTTCGGCCACGTCGACCAAGAGGCTATTCCAGACCGGAGCGGTCGCATGGCCAAAGCTGAAATAGAGCATGGCGCAGCCGATCAAGAACCAGGGGCCATGCTCCGGGTCGATCAATGGCAGCGACAGGATCGGGAGCCAGCAGAAGGCCTGTGCCCGGCCTCCGGCAATGAGAAGGCGTCGGGGCAGACGAAGATAGTGCAGCACTTTCACTGAGGCGAGTTGCGCCACGACGCCGACCAACTGCGGCAGGGCGGACAGGATGGCGATGTGGACCGGAGCGGCATGCAGGAGCAGGGCGAACGCTGAGAAATAGTTTTCGCCGCCGCCCTGAGCGGCGGCTTGGCAGGCGGCATCACGAACGCCGTAGTGCCGGCTCCTCGCTTTGGCCTCGCGCTCCGCGGTGTCCGTCTCGTTCGACAAGGGGACTGGCTGCGAGGGTAAAGGCGGGGAGGCGGTCGTTGAGTCATTCATGAGACGTTGCAAGGGAGCGAGGCGCGATGCCTTCGACTGGTGTGTTGAATGAATGGCATTATATCAGAGCCCACGGAGTTGCCTGCTGTTTTGATCGAATCCTGCACACTGGTTGACCCCTCCTTCTCACAGTAGGTACCATAACTGTATGGATGCCTGCGTTTCACAAGGGGCGGCAAACTTGAACGGCGGACAGGGGACGCGGTTCTCTTTACCATTGGCTGTCGCTCTGTGTGTCACCTCAATCCTGGGATGCTGGCAGACCGGTGCTGAAGGGCGTGATCTGATGGTTCCCAAAGAACAGATCACGACAGAGTTCGAGCTCACCGAAACGCCGTCACTTGATGTGCAGCAAAAAGGCGTGCCGCAGTCGCTCTTCACGTGGATCAAGATGGCGCGGGGTTACGAAGTTGAGTGGGACACGTTTGGTCGCAAGGGCTGGTTCACGCAGGACCCGCGGTTGAAACCCGTTGCGCCGGGCACCACGGTCTTCACCCCCGATACTCCGGCTGTGTACATCGTCTTCGAGGTTGCGCCGCTTGAAGATCCCGCGCAGTTTGCCGCGCAGGTCTTTGCCCTCGGGGCAGACGGAAAAACCGGCGACGCGGTGATTGTGCAGGATAGTCTGGAGGTGCCGGGTCACGAACGGTACGGGTTTTTGGAGTTCAAGAAGCCCTCGCCGCAATGGTCGCAGGGCAAGTACCTCGTCAAGATCTACATCACCTCGCTCGGGCAGCAACCCTTCCATGCCGTAAACCAGGTGGGCACGATGCGGTTTGCCGTCACCGACCAGCCTTCCGGGGATCCGACGCCTGCAGTGTCCGATCCATCCGCCCGTTGAATATCGTCCTCTTCTTAGTCTAACGTTCGTCTGCCGCACCGGCCGATGCGGGCGTGCGTGTCATTGATCACAGGGTAGGAGCAGGGGCATGAAAGAAACCGATCAGGAAAAATTGGCGCTCTTATATGAGCGCTTCTGCGATGTCTGTTTAGTCGAGAAGGAAGTGTGGACGGAGATTTACATGCCGCGCCCGTTCAAGGACGGGACGGCGGTTCGTACCAACATTCAGGACCGGTATGATGTGGTCATCGACGACCGGGGCGTAGAGGATGCCTTGGAAGCCAATATTCCTCTTGGGAAGGCCGCGTTAGGCGCGGCCATCCAAGAGTATCGAGCTCATATCACCTTCGAGAAAAAAACGTGACGGCGATCAGCTCTTCGCCAGGAACCGTTCGACGTCCTTGACGATTTCCTGCGCGAGCGGTTTTGTGCCGTGATGATAACGGGCGACGACGTTGCCCGACCGATCGACCAGGTACTTCTGGAAATTCCATTCCACTTCGCCGGGGAACGGGCTCTGTTCAGTGAGGTACCGGTAGAGCGGATGTTTGTCTCCGCCTTTCACGCTGATCTTGCTGAAGAGCGGGAATCCGACGCTGTACTTGGTCAGGCAAAACCCCTTGATCTCTTCATTGCTTCCCGGTTCTTGCTGGCCGAAATTATTGGCCGGGAAGGCCAGGATCTCAAAGCCCTTGTCTTTGTAGGTTTCGTACATCTTTTCCAGATCGGAGTATTGCGGGGTGTTCCCGCAAAAGCTGGCCGTATTGACCAGCATCACAACCTTTCCCTTGTATTGGCTCAGTGAGACCGGTTTCCCGTCGATATCGTTCAGTGTGAAATCATAGACGCTTGAGGCGTTGGCTGCCATGCGTGTTGCTCCTTGTTGTGCCGCATCAACCGAACCGAGGCCCATTGCGACGGCACCAAGCCCGAGACCCACTGCGAGCCCAAGCACCAGCACCTTCCACGAGCATGTCGGTCGAGTGATCGGCATGGTATGAACTCCTTCGGTTAGAGACGTTCCAGCGCGGCAACTCGTTCCTCAATCGGAGGATGGGTCGCCAGTAAGTGCATAAACCCCGCTGTGCTGCCTGAGATCTTCATCGTGGCCAAGGCATCTTGCGTCGAATACTCGAACTGAGCGCGGTTCACCCAGCGATCGATGGCTTGCAACGCCCTGATCATCGACTCCTTCCCGTACACCTTGGCGGAGAAGGCATCTGCGGCATACTCCCGGTGGCGGGAATGCCAGCTGACCACCATCATGGCAAGGACTGACAACACGACCTGCAGGAAGAGGTAGACGACGAAACCCAAAATCGGGCTCCCGCTCTGCCCCTCCTCACGATCACCACCTTGCGGCTGCGCCACCATCTGGTAGACGAAGTTGCTGATGTAGTGCACGAAGGTGTTCATCAATCCGGCCAGCACGGTGGTGGAGAACATGTCGCCGTTGAAGACGTGCCCCATCTCATGGGCCAACACCGACTTCACCTCATCCTCTCTCAGATTCGCCAACAAGCCGGTCGAGACGGCGACCATCGCATTGTTCTTGCTGGGTCCTGTCGCAAACGCGTTAGGATCGGGCGACTCATAGACCCAGACTTCCGGCATGGTGATCTGGAGGCGTTCCGCAATCTCGCGAACGGAGCCGTAGATTACGTGTTCCGCATGGGAACGGGGCTCCGTGATCTGGGTGCAATCCAGCATGGCGCGAGCCATTTGTTTGGAGAACAGCAAGCTGATAAAAGCGCCGCCGAAGCCGATCACCAAGGACCAGACCAGCAACTCCTGACTAAAGGCTCCGCGAACATCGATGCCGAACGTCGGCAGAACCATATTCACCAGCACTCTGACGGTGATCGACAGGGTGAGGTAAATAAGAATGTTCGAAATAATCAGCAGCCCGATACCCTTCAACGACTTCATAACTCTCCTCCTTGGAGGGTCGTCCTTCTACTACGCAGAGGACCGACCCTTGGATGTCATTATACCCAATGTCCGGTCCGGTTGTTGGCGCCTTGGGCAGGGCAGCCAAGGATCCGTCCCGGTGCAGACAGATAATACCAGGTTTTTCGTCCGTCAAGTCTGTGGCGGACGAGGCTTCGGTATGATAAGGCTTCGGTTGATTCCTGAGACACCGGCGAGCTGCCGCCGGTTGACCACTTCTGCACCCGTCTGCTAGAAACTCCGCTATGCGAATAGGTCTTTTGCCATTAGTCTTGGGTATATTGGGGATAGGAGGACTCGGCATCGTCGCAGGTCCGGCCGTTGTCATAGGCGCGGAGCAGACGATACAGGTACCTCCGTTGCGCGTGCCGGTCGATCAAGTCGACGGCATGCAGCGGGCCACGGTGATCCTGGATAGTTACTCCTATACCCCGCAGCATCTGGTTGTGCAGGCCGGGAAACCCGTTGAACTGCTCTTGACCAGTATCACGACGATTACGCCGCACAATTTTGTGTTACGGGATGAGGCCGCCGGGCTCTCAATCGAACGGGATGTGAGCGCCGGCAAAACGGTCACGGTGCAATTTACGCCGACGAAGCCGGGCAGCTATACCTTCTATTGCGATAAGAAACTCCTGTTTTTCCCAAGTCACCGGGAAAAAGGCATGGAAGGGACACTCGAAGTCAGATAAGCAGGGTGCGCCACGAGTAATCGACCTTCCAAGCACGAACTCCTCCACGTCATTCTCAAGCAGGTATCCCGTTCCTTTTACCTGACGCTGAATGTCCTCCCCTCGGATGTGCGCGACGAGATGGGACTGGCCTATCTGCTCGCGCGGGCGGCCGATACGATCGCCGACACCGACCTGATCGGGCGGGCCGAGCGCCTCCGATATCTCAACATGTTTCGAGCGCAGTTCGCAGGCGACGAGGTTCAGCCGCAGGCCGTGCAGGCCATTCAGACCGGACTTTTGCCGCACCAGACCGACTCGGCTGAGCGCGTGCTCCTGGAGCGGTTGCCGGAATGTCTGACCCTCTACCGACAGTTCGACCAGGGGGATCGTGATCGCATTCGCTGGCTCATGGCGGTGCTGCCGAACGGTATGGAGATGGACCTGACGAGGTTTCCCGGGGCATCAGCCCAGGACCTCACCGCGCTTGAGCGTCCTGAAGAATTGGATCGGTATACATACTACGTCGCCGGCTGCGTGGGAGAATTCTGGACCCGCATGGTGTGCGCACATCGGCCGGCCATGGCGCACTGGGATGTCGACCGGATGTCTGCGATGGGCGTCCGCTTCGGCAAGGGCTTACAGCTCACGAACATTGTGAAGGATCTCGCCCGTGACCTCCACAACGGCCGTTGTTACGTGCCGACGCAGTGGTTGGATGAAGTCGGGTTGAAGCCGTCGGATTTGCTCAAGCCCGAACATCTGCCCGCCTTCCGACCCATCCTCCTGCGCATGATCCGCCAGGCAGTCGAACATTTGGATCAGGGCTGGCTCTACACCATGGCACTGCCGCGGTGTGAAATCCGGCAGCGACTCGCCTGCATGTGGCCGATTTTACTGGCAGGGGAAACACTCAAGCGGGTTGCCACGTCGCCCGATCTCCTCGACCTGACCGTCAACGTCAAGGCTCCGCGTTCAGTGGTCTATCGAGTGATGGGCCTGACGACCTTTACCGGTGCCTGCGGTTACGTCGGAACGGCTTATTGGGGATGGCTGCGAAAGCAGATTGTCTGATCGGTGAATCGTCTACTTGCCGACATGCTGGAGGTCAGCCGTGGCCGTGAAATTTAGTGCGGAGTCACGGATGATCCGACTACTCGGTGTGATTTATGGAGGGGTGGCCGCATGGTTTGCTCCGGGCATGGTTCTGGCGGTCATGTCGCTGCTCGGCCTGCTGGTGAATCCTCGTGTGATAGGACTAAAACATCTGCTCATTGAGGTGGCCACCGTGTCGTTTCAATTCGGATGCGCTGCGCTTGCGTCTGTGGGGTTATGGCGGCTACGCCGGTGGGGTCTGGGGGTGGCGTGCGCCTACAACCTGGTTTGGGCAGGAGCGCTCAGTAGGGGCGTCCTTGAGAGCGGAGGCAGTTTTTCTCTTCAGGACACGATGCCGCTCACGTTGATGCTGCTGGTTGTAGTTCTGCTGCTGGCAGCGGTTAGAAGCGCGATATTTTAGAGCTCCTGGAAGGAATTGCACTGTGTGGACCGTCGGTACAAGTAATTGAACATGCCGTTGCGGTTCCGCCCTATCAGGATCGATCTCATGACGTCCGGTGTGTGATGTGCCCTGCGCGGTCAGTTCTGCAGACTCACTCTATTTCTTCTGCGGTTCCAGCAACTTCTCCCCCTTCTTGAACACCGCATAGATGGCTTGGGAGGGGCAGGCGTCCAGGCAGAGCCGGCAGCTTTCCAGGCAGCGGGATGGGTCGAATTTGTACGGGGGCGTCGACAGCCAGGCGCTGGTCGGGCAAATGGGGACGCAAACGGCCTGGTGGGTGCAACGGTCAGGATGGCGGACAAGGTGATCGCGGATAACCAGCATCGGCTTCACTCCTTCGAAGAGACCCTGCGAAAAGATCTCGAACATGTTTTTTTGCGGGAGACTGCTCACTTCCACTCCTTGACCAGCTGCGCAAGCCGGTCTTTCAATTCCGGGATCTGTTCCACATTGTTTTGAATCGCGCCCAGAATGTTTTCGAGTCGCGCGGTGCGCTGCGCGTCCCGGTCTTTCTTGAGCAAGCGGTCGTACCCGGCATAGGCCTCAGGGTGTTTCGGCTCGAGGTGCTCCCGGCCTGCCTGGAGCGCTTCGCCCAGCTCGTACGGTTCCGGGCTCAGTAGCGGCACCACGACAAATGAGCCATCGGTGCAAATGAGCGCGGAGGATCCTGTCTTGCTCTTGAGCGGCACGACGACCTCCACGGTTTTTCCCCTGAGCTGATCCCAGGTGCGAAGCAATCCGGGGAACGCTTTCATGTAGGCCACCTTTTCCATGTTGGCCTTCCATTTGTCATCGGCTGGCATGCAGATCTCGCGAGATTCGGTGGATGATCCGGCTCAAGGTTTCAGCGGGGAGAGGAGGGGAGGCCGTGCCTGGTCGGGCATCAAGAGTCGTTCGACCGGCTCTCCGTTCACGATATGGCGCTCCATGATTTCCTTCACGTCGGCCTCGGACCGCACCCGGTACCAAATGCCTTCGGGATAGACCACTACAGTGGGCCCTTGGGCGCAATAATCCAGGCAGCCGGCCTTATTCGCGCGCACGATTCCCTTCAAGTTGAGTCGCTTGGCTTCCTGCTTGAAGCAGGCATGAAGGGCCTCGGAGCCGAGCTTAGAGCAGCTGCCTCTGGGGTCATCGGGCTCCCGCTTGTTGGTACACACGAAAATATGTCGTTGATAGCCGGTCATCGTCAGGGTGTCGGTGCTGGTCGATTCAACCTGGTGTTTGCGAGCTCAGGCGCGCGTGGAATTGGTCGATCAGTTGTTTGACATCCGCGGGGTTCAGCAGCGACGAGCCGGCAGCGTGACTCCCGGCAATGGCTGCGATTTCCCGGAGGCGCAACTGCGCGCGCTGTTTCGCTTCAGGTTCCGACAGGGCCGAGGCCTGACCTTTGGCGAGCTTGTCGAATTCCGTCCGGATATCACGAAAATCGCGTTGCAGATTTTTCATCATGGAGCAGGGCTCGCAATACCATTTGGGGCTTTGGTCCGAGGAGGGCGACAATCGGTCATAGGTGCGCCCGAAGAAATCTTTGCCCAACGACAATTTCATCAACGGTGCGCCTGCGGTACTGCAGGCATTACAGGATCCGGCATCCATGCGCGAAGTGCTCCTTTACGGGGAAGAAGTCGACAGATTTGGGATCTTACCGCACTGTTCTTTCGGCTGGCAAGGTACACCAGCGGTTCTCGGTGGTACCGGCCTCGGCCCATGTATAATGCAAGAAGGACGTGGAGAGGGGGGGGGCGAAGGCAAGGAGGCGGGTATGGTGATTGGGGTTCCGAAGGAAATGAAGGATTACGAGTATCGCGTGAGTGTCACGCCTGACGGCGTGCGCGCGTTACGGCAAGCCGGTCATCAGGTGTTGGTTGAGCCATCGGCCGGGCAGGGAAGTGGCTTTGCTGACGAGGCCTATCGGCAAGCCGGTGCCGAAATCGCGCAGTCCAAAGATGAGGTCTTTCATCGGGCAGAACTCATCGTGAAGGTCAAGGAGCCACAATTGTCGGAGTGCGTGCTCTTCCGGCCTGGCCAGGTGCTGTTTACCTATCTGCATTTGGCGTCGTTGCCGGACCTCACCAAGGCGTTGATGGCGGCCGACATCACGGCGATCGCCTATGAAACCGTCGAAGCAAAGGATCATAGCCTGCCGATGCTGCGGCCGATGAGTGAGATTGCCGGCCGGCTTGCCGTACAGGTGGGAGCCCATTATCTCGGCACGGTTCAAGGCGGCCGCGGTGTTTTGCTGGCCGGAGTGCCGGGTGTCCAGCCTGGGCATGTCGCGGTGATTGGCGCGGGCGTGGTAGGGACTTCGGCTGTCCGCATCGCCGTAGGCCTGGGCGCGCGGGTGACAGTGATCAACCTGGATTTGGATCGATTGCGGTCACTCGACGATCTCTATGGGGGACGGATTGCCACCTGTGCCGCGTCCGCATTCGCCATCGAGCGGGCGGTTGTGGAGGCGGATCTGGTGATCGGTGCGGTGCTGGTGCCGGGTGCGCGCGCGCCCAAAGTGATACCGCGCAGCCTCGTGGCCAAGATGCAGCCCGGTTCCGTCATTGTCGATGTGGCAGTGGATCAGGGCGGGTGCTGCGAAACGACCAAGCCCACGACCCACTCCAATCCGGTGTACCTAGTAAACGGGGTGGTGCATTACTGTGTGACGAATATGCCCGGCATTGTCCCGCATACCTCAACGCGGGCCTTGACCAATGCGACTCTCCCCTATATTGCCCGGCTCGCATCGGAAGGGGTGGCGAATGCTATTCACTCCGACCCCGGCCTGGCCAAAGGGGTGAACGTCATGAATGGGAAAATTACGTGTCAGGCAGTGGCCGAATCTCACGGCTTGCGTTTTACCCCTCTCTTGTAAGACAATCCGGCTTCCGTTTTCGGATCATCCCGGTCGGGGCGTAGCGCAGCCCGGTAGCGCACTGCGTTCGGGACGCAGGGGTCGGAGGTTCAAATCCTCTCGCCCCGACCAAACATACTTCCATCTCTCCCGAGCCTGTTTTGTTTACGAGGCAACGGACGCAACCCTTCCACAGCGGTTTGCTGTAAGCATCCAACACCGGTTCTCCACATTCTGCTTCGGGCCGCGGTCCTGTTCCGCAGGCGGTGCATCGCCGCGCGATCTCTTAGACGTGAAATCTGTCATCGGCATCGTCCCGCGGACGTCTCTCATCACTGCCGGTTCACCTCACGGCTCTGTGCGTCGGGCATGACGCTCATGGTTTGTGACGGTCCTGCCGATAAGATACGTGTATGAGTCTGAGACAGCCGTGTAAACTCGTAAATCGCGTGACGACCTGTAATGGCTGTGAGAGTATTCTGTGCTAGGCGGGCCATCGCTCTGCGGCGGCAAGCCGGTGGTGAGGACGTGTGACACGATGACCGATATCGGGGAATCCGTGCGTGCGCGAATTCTCGTGAGTGGCCGCGTGCAGGGAGTGGGGTACCGAGCCTTCACTTGCCGCATGGCGGTCGCGCGCGGGCTGACCGGCGGAGTGGAGAATCTCGATAGCGGGCAGGTGGCGGTGGATGTGGAAGGTGGGCGGGGTGTGCTTGAGGAGTTCCTCGCAGACCTCAAAAAGGGGCCGGTCGGGGCGCGTGTGACCCAGATCCAAGTGGAGTGGGGGACCGCCACGGGACGGTATCACGAGTTCACGATTTGGTAGGTGACGACGTTATGGCTCGACGTGCAACCGTGCGACAGGATAGCGAGGTCAGTGCGCCGGTCTCGACTCGACGTCCGCGTGCTGCGCGCGCGGAGGAGGATGAGGATGCGGAGTCGCCAGGCCTCGCCGAGTCGGAGGATTCCGGCGGAGAAAGCCGCCAGGCAGAATCCGGGCGCGCGGAAGGCCTCGACACCATCAAGAGTTATTTGCGCGAAGTCCGCAAGTCGACCCTGCTGAACTTTAAGCAGGAGCAAGCGCTGGGCAAGCGCGTCATGGCCGGCGATGAAGCAGCGCGTCAGGAGATGATCGAAGCGAATCTCCGGCTGGTCATCAGTATCGGCAAGCGATACATGAACCGCGGCTTCCCGTTTGCCGATATCGTCGAAGAAGGCAATCTCGGCCTCATCAAGGCCGTGGAGAAATTCAATTACAAACGTGGATTCCGCTTCAGTACCTACGCGTCCTGGTGGATTCGTCAGTATATCGAGCGGGCCATCATCAATCAGGGCAAACTGGTCCGGTTGCCGGTTCACGTGGTCGAACGGTTGAACCGGTACCTCGGGAAGGTGGAGCAATTGGTCCATGAACTCGGCCGGGAACCGCTGGCCGAGGAAGTGGCGGCCAAGCTGAAAACCAGTGTCGCCGAGGTGGATGACCTGAAGCAGCTGGTTCGCACCACCTGTTCACTCGACAGCCCGATCAGCGACCGGCAGGACACCTTCCTGCGCGATGTGATCGAGGATCCGCTGTGTCTCACGCCGGCGGATACGACCGAAGGGGTGATGCGACGGGCTGAACTCATGGCCTGGGTCAACGAGTTGCCCGAAAAGGAACGCACCGTGATTTTAGCGCGGTTTGGGCTTGACGGCGCCGAGTCGCGGACGTTAGAAGAGATCGGCCACGAGATGGGGCTGACTCGCGAACGGGTCCGCCAAATCGAAACCGCGGCGCTTGCAAGACTCCGCGGGATCATTGAACGGAAAACCATGAAGCGGGCGGATCTTTTATGAGAACGTCCCGATTCCATCATGCCCATGAACTACAAGTCTCTCATCCGCGAAGTTCCCGACTTTCCTAAGCCCGGCATCCTCTTTTACGACATCACCACGCTCCTCAAAGATCCACAGGCCTTCCGAGCTATCGCCGATGAGCTTGCCGCTCGTTACGAGGGCCAGGGCATTGCGAAGGTCATCGGGATCGAGTCGCGCGGATTTATCCTCGGCGGTACGCTGGCGGCCCGACTTGGCGCCGGATTCGTGCCGGTGAGAAAGCCCGGTAAATTGCCCGCCGACATTTATGAGGTCGAATACAACCTCGAATATGGCTCCAGCGTGCTGGCGATTCATCGTGATGCCGTCTCGGCTGGCGAGCGTGTGCTAATTGTCGATGATCTCCTGGCCACAGGGGGCACGGCGGCGGCCACCGTCGATCTGATCGGCCAACTCGGTGGGGAAATTGCCGGATTGGACTTTCTCGTCGAGCTGAAAAGCCTGCGCGGGCGTGACCGCCTGGCGGGGCACAACGTGCACTCCATGATCGTGTATCCTTAGTCCCCAAGATCTTGGGGAGCCTGGTACTTGTCAAACGATCTATAGCGTGATATACCTGCCGAACTTTTTCGCCTTGCACTCATCACGAAAGGGCATGAGACTCTATGGCGACGAAAGTCGGCGCGAAGAAAAAAACACCAACGACGAAAGCCAAAGCCGTCGCTCCCGAAAAGCCCGTGAAGAAAGAGCGGCCGGCTCCTGTAACCACTATGACTGAAAAAGACGAAGACAGCGTGGCCGCGCGTGTGGTGGCCGCGTTGACGCTCAAAGAAACACCGAAAGAAAAAGAAGAACGCCAGCGCCGGCGCGAAGTCCTGCAGCGGATGCTGCTCGGCAAGCGCCAGGAGATCATGCGCGAGATCGAGGGCAACCTCGGTCAGTCGCTCACCGAAGATCAGCAGCGCCGCTTGGAGTCGGCCCGTGATGTCGGCGATCAAGCCCTCATGGATCTGGATCGCGAACTCGGCATTTCTCTAATGGAAATGCGGAACCGGAAGCGCCAGGCGATCGATGAGGCGCTGACGCGGCTCAGTGAAGGGACCTACGGTATCTGTGCGGAATGCGGCATCGAGGTCAGTGAGAAGCGCTTGGAGGCCGTGCCATTCGCCAAGCTGTGCGTGCAATGCCAGTCCCGCCAGGAACTCCTCGAGAAAATTGAGAAGGAAGAGGATCGGGACTAGCCGGCAGGGAAGTCTCGGTCCGTTTTCTCCGCAGGTGTGCGGCGTGCATCGAGAAGAGAAGCCAGCCGGTGGCGCTCCGATGACCGGCACCCAGCGTCCGCCTCATTCTTTCCTGTGTCTATGAATTCTCTCCAGCCGAAGGCCGTGGTCCTCTTGAGCGGTGGCTTGGATTCCACCGTGACGGCGGCGATCGCGCAACAGGATGGGTATGGGATTCACTGCATCACGGTATCCTATGGACAGCGCCACCAGGTGGAGGTCGAACGGGCCCGCGCCGTCGCGACGGCGTTAGGAGCTGCCGGCCACATCGTGGTCACGGTTGATCTGCGGGCCATCGGTGGGTCGGCCCTCACGGCGGATGTGGAGGTGCCCAAGGATCGCGCGCCGGAGCAACGCGCAGGGGATATCCCTGTCACCTACGTGCCGGCTCGCAACACCATCTTTCTTTCGCTGGCATTGGCCTATGCGGAAACGGTGAAGGCGTCGGCCATATACTTCGGAGCGAACGTCCTGGACTATTCCGGTTATCCGGATTGCCGCCCCGATTTTATTCGCGCGTTTGAAACCGTGGCCCTGCTTGGAACGAAGATGGGGGTGGAGGGGGATGGGATCGAGGTCCGCGCGCCCTTGCTGATGTTGTCCAAGGCGGACATTGTGCGGCGTGGGCAGGAACTCCACGTTCCGTTTGAGTTGACGCATAGTTGTTATGATCCTGACGTCGAAGGTGTCGCCTGCGGCCGGTGTGACAGTTGCCGGATCAGGCGGGAAGGTTTCCGCCTGGCGGGAGTTGTGGATCCGGTCCCCTATGCGATACTCTAACGAACGTTTCGCGCAGTGCACATGACTCAGGAGAGACGGGGCCATGACGCCTGAAGAATTTTTCATGTATTTGATCATCGCGTTGGTGATTATGGCGCCCATTGGCGCCCGGCTCTACCGGCGCTTGACGTTGAATCGCACCACGCAGATGTTGCGCGAGCAATTGCATCACCCACAATCCAAACCGTCCTCGACGACGCCGCCGGAGCTCCCGCGATGAGGGTGAACATGTCCACACAGAGCCGGATGCAAGCGAGGATGGCGGGTATCGCGCTGGTCGTTCTTGTCGCGGCCCTGCCTGCCTGCGAGTCGAACGCCACGAATCAGGATTCCGCCAAGCCGGCCGGAGGTGCCACGCCGGCTGATGTGCAGGTGGGCGAGGCGAAGTTCAGTGCTAATTGTGCCGCCTGCCACGGGGTGCGCGGTGTGGGCACCAAGCAGGGACCTCCGTTGGTCCACAAGATCTATGAACCGAATCATCATGCCGATATGGCATTCCAGCGTGCGGCGGAAAACGGCGTTCGGGCCCACCATTGGGAGTTCGGCAATATGCCGAAGATCGAGGGCGTGACGCCGGCCGATGTGGAGCAGATCACTCGCTACGTCCGATGGCTCCAGCGCGAGGCCGGTATTTACTAGCCGGCCGTCTCTCGTCCGTTTCAATTGAGCCTCTCCTCACTTTGGTCCCCGCGGCAGTTACACGCCTGGTTTGACAACCGCGTCAGTGGTTCGTAAGGTATCCGCATGACCACACGTGGCCAGGGATTCCCTCCCTCAGGGAGTTCGGCGCGTGGGTCGGACCTTTTCACGGGAGGAACCTATGCGACAGGGAGCCTGGTCCGTCTTAGGGATCATGAACGTGATGCTGGTGACCTCAGGCTGTGTGGCAATCGAGGCCGGCCATGAGGGAGTCATGGTGGAACAGCCGTTCTTCTTCGGCCACGGCGGCGTGGATCCGGCGCCGACCAAGACCGGCCGGGTGTGGGTGGCGCCCACGACGAAGGTCATCGAAGTGGATATCCGGCCGTTACAATATTCTGAACACTTCGACATCATTTCCGCAGAAAACGCCCCGGTCTCGTTTGATGCCTTTCTGATCGCCAACGTCGTTGAAGGGCGGACCCCTGAACTCATCGCCCGATACGGCACCACCTGGTACCAGAATAACGTGAAGGAAGCGTTCCGCACCTTTGTTCGGGAAGAGGTCCAACGGTATCCGCTCTTTCAGCTGACGACCGATCCGACGACCCGAACGAAGCTGCAGGATGCCATTGCCCGGGAAGTTCAGAACAAGCTCATCGATAAACAGAATATGCCGATCCGACTGAACCGCGTGGTCGTCGGCAGCATCCTCCCGCCAAAGGGCGTGGTCGAACAGACGACGCAAACCATCGTCCAGGAACAGCGCAAGATTACGATGGTCGAATTTCAAAAAGCCGAAGAGGCGCGTGAAAAGGCTGAGAAGCAGCGTGGGATCGCCGATCGCGCCTATCGCGAATCGTTAGGGTTGACCGCACCGGAGTTCGTCGATCTTCGCCGTATCGAAGTGCAGAAGGAAATCGTGCAGCATGCGCCATCGGCACTGACGGTCATTATGGGGTTGGAACGGGTCGGCATCAATATGCCGTCGTCAGGAGCGGATCGATAAGGAGCGTCGAGGCCGCTGATCCCAGCTGTCGAGAAACGGGGAGCAAAATCGGTGATCCGGTTTTGCTCCCTGAATTTTTGGGGTTACTTCACGACCCACACGCGAAAGGTTTTCGCATTCAGCGGTTTGGCGATTTTGAGTGTGCCCACCTCGCCGGGATTCATCACGTCATCACCCGTCGCTGTTTTTCGGGCCGGGTGCCTGCTGCTCCGGACCAGGATCCCTTGTTCGTCGTAAAAATCCACCATCACATCGGCTGATTCGCGCAATCCTCCTTGATAGGCGGTGCCGAGCCAATCGAGACGCTTGATCGCCTGATAGGTGATCACCAGCATTCCATCAGGTTCCTCATGCGCGGCAAGAATTCTCAGCGCCCGATTCTGATCCAGCGCCTGCTCCGATCCGCTCGTGGTCTGCGCTATGAGCACGCGCTCCACGGCGTCCGCATGGAAGACTGCCTTGATCTTGCAGTACACCGTGCGGCCCTGTTCGCTTTGCTGGAGGATCTGCTGATCGGTGACATGCTGTGTGGCCAGGGTATGGACGAGGGTGTGGAACAGTTTCGAGTCGACAATCGATGCGGTCTGTTCACGCACAGCCGCCGAGGTGCTGACGGCCTGATGCAGCGCTTCCATACAGGCATGCTGCTTGGCCTCCGACACCGTCTCGGGCTGATGATAGGCGTAGCGATAATCGCCGGTGATATCGACCGGGGAATGGTCTGAGGCAGCCTTGGCGGGGATAGCGACGGCCAGGCACTGAACGGCAACTGCGAAGAGGGTGCCGCTTCGGAACATCCACAGCAGCGGGGTCATACTGGATACCTCCCCTGTTCCGGCAGATTCGAGTGAGTGTGCGGTCACGGACTGCTCAGGTCAAATCATGCTACCACGCGAGGAAGGCGGCAGCAATGCGGGTGGGTCCGGGAGCGCGGCCAACATCTCGACGATCGCCTGGATGGTGAGCGGCGCATTGCCTTCGGAGCGATTGTTGACCAGCACGTAAGGCGTCACCCCTTGGGAGGAGGCAGAGTGGATCAGCGAGGCGGCGTCCCGGCGCATCTGAGGCTGCGCGGTGACAATGCGATTGTACGGAGCATAGCGCTCCACGGCAGCGGCATAGGGAAGACCGAGCGGAGTAAGGAGACGCATCACCACGTAAGGAGCCGTGAAGCGTTCGTGAAGGAGACGATGCTGGGTGAGCAGCGGCGGCATGCCGGTCCAGTGGTTGTACGTGTGTGCGACCTGGTGTGCGCGAAGAATCTCCCGGTATCGTGGACTCAGCACCGCAGGGTTCCGGACCTCGACGGCGTAGGGAAATCCGGCCGGGAGATCCGCCAGGAAACGGTCCAGAGCATCGAGAAAGGTGCCGGGCTCCATTCCTGTACGCTGAAATTCAAAGATGAAGGGACCGATCCGATCGGGGATGGCGTCGAGAAACGGCTGCAGGACCATTTCGCGAAAGAGGTTGCTATCGAGAAATCGGGGGTTCGGTTTTCCGGCCTTGGCGCCATACCGCGGGAGATCCGCATAGGCGGGAACCGTCAGTTCCTCCCAGACCTTGGAGCAAAAGTGGAAATCAGCCGGGACCTGGCTTGCGTAGTGCGCCAGTTGCGTTGCGCTGGCCGGCCGGTAGAAGGAATGGTCGATGCCGACGGTGCGAAACAACGGCGCCTCGTCGGTCGCGTATGCGGCGTACTCGGCCAGACTATCTTTGGAAAACCGGCTGGCCGGGTAGGGCCGGTGATAGATCTGCTTGCGCCACCCCTCGTAGGCCCAGGAACTGGTGCCGAAACGAACCAGCAACTGGTTGCTCATCGAACACAACGCTCGGAGGATTGCAGTGCCGCAGAGACAAACAGCGCACTGGCTCGACAGAGAGGCCGGTGTGTCCGCAGTGTGGGCATGCGGGGATTGTAGCGCAACCATGCGGAAAAACGTAGGACGCCTTGACTTGAGGCAGGTCTTCACTCACACTCGGGCGACACGTATGTACGACGGCACCGAGCAAGATCTGCTTCGCCTCCTCGCCTCGCGGGCCGGTATCTCCCACGAGTATCACGACATCGCCGGGACTCTTCACGTGACCAGCGACGACACGCGTCGCGCCATCCTCTCTGCCATGGGGTTTGAGACCGCCTCGCGTGACTCGTTAGCCACAGCTTTGAGGGATTGGGACGAGGCGCCGTGGAGACAACCCTGTGATCCCATTCTCATCCTCGAACAGGGGTATGGTCCGACTGGATGGGCATTTCGTCTCCCGTTGGAAGAAAAAGAAGAGGCCCAGTTAGTCCTAACCTGGCATCTCTATGATGAAAAAGGGACAGTCGTGCATCGTGAGGATGCCGGTCCGGGGCTTGCCCCGCAGGAGGTTCAGGTGGTGGCGGGGCGGCGCATGGTCCGCCTCGAATTACCGCTGGTGCCGAATTTGGCGTTGGGCTATTACGACCTCTCGGTCGTCGGAACAGTCGGAACCACGACCACGAAAGGGATGCTCCGTATCGTGGTGGCTCCGGCACATTGTTATGTGCCGCCGGGGATGGCGCAGGGAGAACGGGTGTGGGGATTGGCGCTGCAACTGTATGCCTTGCGATCCCGAACCAATTGGGGCGTCGGCGACTTTACGGATCTGGCCCGCCTCGTCGAATGGGCCGGCAGGGAATTAGGCGCGGGCATCATCGGGTTGAATCCATTACACGCCCTCAAGAATTCGCGTCCTCACCACCTCAGCCCCTACTCGCCGACGAGCCGGCTCTTTCTGAATGAACTCTATATCGATCTGGATCGCCTGCCTGAATACCATGCGTCGCCCGAGGCGCAGCGGCTGAGACAGAGCCCTGAATTTCACGCAGGCGTGGAGCAGGCACGCGCGGCGGACTTCGTGGATTCCGAATCCGTGATCAAAGCCAAGCGCACGATGCTGGATCTGGCCTATCGGCAATTCCTGACGGAAAACTATGCCGGAACAGAGCCGTCGCTGCAGCCCACCAGTGCCCGGGGATGGTTGTTGGAGCGTTTCATCCGGGATGAAGGCGAGTCGTTGGAACGGTTTGCTTTATTCCAGGTGTTGGAGGAAGACCGGCGTCTGATCGAACAGGCTCCGAAGCTGTGGCCCGAATGGCCGGCACAATACCGGAACCCCGGTTCCCCGGCGCTACGGGAATTTGCGCGGCGTCATCGCAAACGGGTCCGGTTTTTTCAGTATGTGCAGTGGGTGGCGGCGGATCAACTCCGGGCGGCCAACACCCGCGCGTCGCAGGTGCACATGACCGTCGGCCTGTATCCGGACTTGGCCCTGGGAAGCGACCGCAACGGGGCAGAAGCCTGGATGTTACAGGATACGCTGGCGTTGGGGGCAGACTGCGGAGCTCCCCCGGATGCGTTTGCCCCACAGGGGCAGAATTGGGGATTCGCGCCGTTCAATCCGCTGCGATTGAAGTCGACCGGGTATCGTTCGTACATCGAGCTCCTCCGGAAGACGTTGCGTCAGGGCGGGGCCATTCGTATTGATCATGTGATGATGTTGTTCCGTTTGTTCTGGGTGCCTCGCGGGCTCACTGCGGCCGCGGGGGCCTATGTGCAGTATCCGGCTGAAGACTTGCTCCGGATTCTTGCGCTGGAGAGCACGCGCGCGCAGACCCTGGTTATTGGAGAAGATCTCGGCACAGTGCCGGATTATGTTCGCGAACAGCTGGCCCGGTACAAGATTCTCTCCTACCGCGTGTTCTACTTCGAACGGAACTGGGACGGGTCCTGCAAGCCTGCGTCGGCCTATCCGGAGCAATCCCTTGCGGTGGTGACGACGCATGATCTTCCTACCTTAACCGGGTACTGGAGCGGCGAGGATATCCGCCTGCGCGCAAGGCTTGGCATCTACGTGCATGAACAGGCGGTGCAGCAGGCCTTCGAGGAACGGGCACGGGACAAGAACCACTTCCTCGCGGCGCTGCAAGGTGCAGGGCTGTTGCCTCCTGGTGTAAGCGCTCAACAGGAGTCTGTGCCGGCCATGACGCCTGCATTGTGCCGGGCGATTCACCTGTATCTGGCCGGTTCGCCGGCCTGGGTGGTCTTGGCCAACCTTGACGATGTGATCGGTGAAGTGACACAGATGAATTTGCCTGGTACCGTAGACGCCTATCCGAACTGGTCGCGCAAATTGTCGCTGTCGCTGGAGGAGCTCCAACAGGATGAGCGTGTACAATCTCTCGCCACTGCCATTCGTACGCTCCGCCCTGCTACCGCACCCCGTTAGTCCTATGCGAGAAACAGCCCCGGCGTTGTGCTTCCCTCGCCAGCGATTTCAATCGTTCTCACATGTGGGGTGTGGTCGGGGCATCGGGATGTTCCGCCTTCAGATCGTCCGGGCGATGAGTCGATCGCTGGTGCGATCCTTCTTTCTTCAAGGCATCGGACCGTCATGAAAAACCGCAACCAGCTCGTGCTCGGGATCGCCACCGTTCTCTTCCTCATCGTGACGGTGATGGAGTGGATGTTTCCGCTGAACGTGGTCGGCGCGTTCGGGTTTGTCCTGCCGATTCTGCTGGTAGCCACGATTCGGAATCGACAGCTCATGGTGATGACCCTCGCGCTGTGTATCCTGGTGACCTTCATCGGTCTCTTCCAGCCGGCGAAGAAAAAGGAACGGTTCACGACCGTGGTGTTCAATCGCATTATGGTCGTTTGCGTGCTGGCGGGGGTGGCCTATATCGGCGTGACGTGGGAGGAGCGGAAAGCGCGGGAGGAAGCGGCGCGGGCTGCCTTGGCGACACAAACGGAGCATCTTCTCCGGGCCAATACGCAACTGGTTGAGCTCAAGGATTCACTGGCGCGGTCGGAGCGGCTGGCGGCGGTGGGGCAATTGGTCGCATCGGTGGCGCACGAGGTGGGGACCCCGTTACACTCCATCGCCTGGCATGTCGAGGCGTTGGCCGAAGAACCGGGACTGACCGCCGAGATGCAGAAACGGATCCGGATCATCGATGAACAGTTGAATCGTGTGGTACGGATCATTCAAGATCTTCTGTCCTCGACGAGGCAACGCAAGCCCGAGCCGACCTGGTATCCGGCCGAGCGTCTCGTTGAGCCGGTGATGGCATTGATGGAGCCGGGGTATCACGCGAAGGGCGTGGCGCTTCAGGGGGAGGTCCCACCGTCGGTGTTGGTGTGGGCGGATGCCGAAAAAATCCATCAAGTCTTGGTGAATCTCCTCACCAATGCGCTGGCCGCGACCAGCGCGGGAGGGCAGGTGACGGTGTCGGTGGCAGCGCGTCCGGCATCGGCGGAGGAGCGGGAGCGTGGCTCTTGCACCGGTCGGACTGATCTCGACACCACGGTCACGCTCGCAGTGTCTGATTCCGGATGCGGGATGCCGCGGGAAGATATGGAGCGCGCGTTCCAGCCCTTTTTTACGACGAAGGCGATCGGTAAAGGCACCGGGCTAGGATTGTTTCTCAGCCGGGAGGTCGTCGTGGCGCACGGCGGCCAACTGACACTGGAGAGTGAAGTAGGAAGAGGGACGACGGCGACTGTGATCCTTCCTGGATTGTCGACGAATCCCGGCGCAGCGTAGGAGCATACGGCTGATGAATCAGGCAATACTGTTTGTAGTCGACGATGATGAGGCTGCGCGGACGCTGCTCGCGGAAGCGCTCGTGAAAGAAGGGTATGAAGTTGAAGCCTTTGCCAGCGGACAGGCTGCGGTGGAGCGTGGCAAGCAAGCCCCTCCCGATGTGGTGCTCACCGATATTCGCATGGAGGAAGGCGACGGGTTTTTGGTCCTAAAAGAATTTAAGCGGTTCAGTCCTGAGACGTCGATTGTTCTGCTGACGGCGTTCGGGTCCTTGGAGGGCGCGATCGAAGCCATCAAGCAGGGCGCGTACGACTATCTGGCGAAGCCGTTTAAGCGAGAAGAGATCCGGCTGGTCGTGCAGCGTAGTTTGGAGCATTGCCGTCTGGTTCGGGAAAACGCCCGGTTCCGTGACGAGGCGCGTGTGCGCGAACCCTGGTCGCATCTGGTGGGCAGCAGTCCTGCCATGCTGGAAGTGTACAAGCTGGTCGCCCGGGTCTCCGATGGGCGAAGCACAGTCCTTCTCGAAGGGGAAAGCGGCACCGGCAAGGAGCTGATTGCGCAAGCGGTTCATTTGAACAGTCCGCGTCGCGAGAAACCATTTATTCCGGTGAACTGCGGCGCGTTGCCCGATCATCTGCTCGAATCGGAAATGTTCGGCTATGAAAAGGGCGCGTTCACCGGAGCTGTCGGCGCGAAGGCCGGGTTATTTGAGGCAGCCAATGGCGGGACGTTGTTTCTGGACGAGATCGGGGATCTCGGGCAAGCGCTCCAGGTCAAGCTGTTGCGGGTGATGCAGGAGCAGGAGGTGCGGCGGGTCGGCAGTACGTCCTCCGTCAAAGTCGATGTGCGCATTATTGCCGCCACGAATCGGGATCTTGCCGCGCGCGTCAAGGAGGGAAAATTCCGCGATGACTTGTACTATCGGCTGAACGTGGTACGGATTGCGCTCCCCTCCTTAGCGCAGCGACAGGAAGATATTCCGATGCTCGCCCACCACTTTCTGCAGAAATATGCCAAACAATCTTCGCATGTGAGGGGATTTGCTCCCGAAACGATGGTGTTGCTGAAGCGCTATCAGTGGCCGGGCAATGTGCGGGAATTGGAAAATGCCGTGGAACGGGCCGTGTCTCTGAGTCATGGGCCGTTGCTGTTGCCCGAAGATCTGCCCGAATCGATCCGGTCGGAGCCAGGCCTGTCCGACAAGCCTGCCGGCGCCATGTCAGAGGGCGATCCGGACGCGTTGCTGACGTTGGACGAGGTGGAAAAGCGTCATCTCTCGCGGGTGCTGAAAGAGACCCGGGGCAATAAGGTCAAGGCGGCGAAGATCCTCGGCATCGATCGGCGGACGCTGTACAGGATGGCGGAACGGTTCGGGCTGGATTTCGGTGACGAGAACGACGAGAAATAGTCCGGCGCTACAACAATCGCAGAGCGTTCTTGATCAAGCGGATTTCGTTGGCGGCGCCCTGCGGTAACGGCGTCTCTGCCTCTTCCCACGTGTCGAATAGGCCGTCTTTGCCCCGGTAAAAGACCTGTAGCCGTAACCGTGTGGTGCTCTCATCTTGCCGGACGATGCGCGCTTCCACCCGGCTCTTTCCGACTCCAAACCTCCAGCGCAGCAATCCATTCCATGGGCCTCTGACTTCCCGTCTCATGCCCGTCGTCACGTTGCCGGACTCATCCTGATCCACGGCGTACCCGCCTTGTGTCAGCACCTCAGCGACAGCGAGTTGAACCTTGTCGGCGGGAGCCTCAAGCGTCACTTCCATCACATCCAGCTCAGGACCGGGGGGACCTCCTGCACATCCGGCGATCGCGGTGGCGAGCAGCAGGCTGACAATCAGGCGCGTCATTTGGGCTTCGTCTCCTGAAGCCGATAGACGTTGTGGGTATCTGTTTGCTCAACGCCGGGGATGGCGTGGATTTTTGCCAGCACGAGCTGGGTTAAGGCATCCTGATGAGGGATTTCCACGATCGTGAAGATGTCTGGTTTTCCCCAACAGGGGTCGATTTGTTTGATTTCCTTAATGTCCGCCAAGGCCTTCACGACATCGGCAGTTTGGCCGGGATGGACGTTGATCAAGACGTAGGCTCGGTCGGGCATGGGGGGAAGTCTCCCTTGAGATGGTGTGGGCCGGCAGCGGCCCTGCTCCATGATGCGAAACCTATCGGATTGGTCCGGATGAAGTCAACAAAACGCGCGCCGACAGAGTCTCCGGCGCATCGTTATTTGGGCGCGACAATGTTATTTGGGCGCGACAATGACCTCGACCCGGTACGATCCCTCTGTGGTGGTCAGGTCGGCTTCCAGTCCGCGAGGATTTCCCACTCGGCCCTCCGGGTCATAAATGAAGCACACCAGGGTGGCGCCATTCGGTCGAGCGGCGTAGTGGGCCTTGTCTGCCGCAACCTGCTCGGCGAGGTCCTTCGTCGTCAACCCCGAGCGGGTTTGTTTGACGACCACGGCAGTCTTCTCCCAATCGAGCAGATAGGTGGTCCGTCGCATGCCGTTTGCGTAGGCTGGCGGCCAGTCCTCCGTGCCGACCTCATCAAACTGCAAGCGCAAGAGCGCGTAGAAAAGGTCTTGGAGATCATACTCGTCGTTGATTTCCAGCGTCGGGCGATATTCCTTTCGGAGCCGTAGTTGGCGCGCGACGAGGTGAAAGCGGGCGCAGACTCTTCTCAATATTTCCAGCGTGCCATGCTCGGCCGAGACCTTCGCTTCGGGCGCCTTTTCTAACATTGGAATCTGGGGGGATGCGGGCGTTGATGATTGGCCCGGCGCGGGTGCCTGTGCCGGGCCGGGGAGAGCGGTCGGCTCCTGCTGCGGCGCAGAGATCGGGCTGGTCACTGTGGGCGCCATGGTCTGCAGGACCGAAGGCGCGGCCCGATTGTCTTGGATAGGAGCAGGGCTCGAGACGGCCGCAGTCGGGACCGGCGGTGGAACTATCTGCCGAGGTGGCTCAGGAACCGGAGCAGGCGTCGGCGTCAGCCGAGTCGTGACGATCGTTGCCATCCGCGCCGGTGCCGGGGTATCGGTACTGACGACTGGTGCCGGTCGTGGGCGTAAGGTCGTATGGGGAACAGGTGGAATGGTGCCTTGGGGAACGGTACTCCTTGTCGATGCCATTGGGGGAATGGTGGTCGTGGGAATCGGCGCCTCTGCGGGCGGCTTCGCGGTGCTAGGGCTTATGGGTGGCGGTATTGCTGAGACCACACCGGTGGCGGTCGGCGGTGGTGCCGATGCCGCTTCGCCGGAAGCGAAGCTGACCGAGGGTGCTGGCTGAATGGGGCGAGCTGCCGAGGTGTCACGCAGAGGCGGAGGCACGGTCTCCATGCCCGGCATCGAGGCCGGAATGGCAACCATCGGTGAGGCAGCAAAAGCCGGAGCCGACGACTGAGGGGGTGGATCGATGGCCGCACTCGCGAGGGTAGCCGGCGCAGGAGAGGGAGGAACAGACACGGCTGCCGGCGGAGTGGGGCTCACTGCGGTCGGGGTTGTGGTGGATTCCGGCTGCGTAATCGGCGGCACCACGGTCAACGACGGACGATCTGGTTCTGTCGCGACCACGGCGATAACTTCCTCAGGCTTGAGGCCGAGCAAGTCAGCTTTTTGGATTTCCAGCGCGGCAATGCATTCCTTGAGGAGCGCCGTGCTCTGGGCGGATTCCGCGCGTGTGCCGACCCTGAGCTTATGATGCTTGTGCGCCTGATACTCGGCAGATTTCTCGCCGAACAAGCGTCGAATCGTTTCCCGAAAGGAGAGTTCGGTTCTGGCGCGGACTGCTTCCCGGTAGGGAAATCCGTCCCGGCTCAGATCGTCGATCTGAACGCTCAATTCCCGAAGGGTGGCGATGCCTCGTGTGAGCTCATCCACCGCGTTCGGTTTGGCTTTGCTGCGTAATGCCTCGTTTGTTTTTGCCCGTGCCATGCGAAGTATCCCTCTTGTCAGAAAAGTCTATCGGAGGGGGTGTTGCCTGACAAGCAATCCCTGCTTTTACTCGTGGCGGATGATGCGATGCGGGTGAGGGTGGTCAGTCGACCCACTCGACCTCACCCTGGCCGGAGGCAGAGGGTTTGGCAGGGCCTTGCGTGGCCGGAGGCCCGGCCAAGGTGGCGCGGATGAGCGTCAGCAGGGCTTCGCTGGTAAAGGGCTTTTTGAGGAAAGGCAATCCTTCCCGGATCAGCCCGCGGCTCTGCAGGTCGGGTCCTGGTGTGCTGGACATCAGAATGATGCGGAGATCTCGTTTTTTCTCGAGCAGCCGGTCGACCATTTCGAGACCATTGACCCGGGGGTATGGGTTCTTCTCGACGGAAAGTTGGAACCCGGGAGGTGGCAGAAAGATGTCGGTGACGACGAGATGGATGGGCCGAGGGTGTTCCGTGTAGAGCTTGAGCGCTTCGGCGCTTCCCGGCGCCTGTAAAACCGTGTGCCCCTGGCCCTGCAGTGGTTTGGACGCCAGCAGGAGCGTCGAGGGATCGTCGTCAACGAGAAGGATGGTCGCCTGCGGTATGCGGTCGGAGGTCATGCCGGCACTCCTTCATCACAGTGACTCGGGGCCGCTGATCAAAATCGGGGATGGCGCTCCTTGAGTCGTTGGTATTCGCGTTGCTCACAGGTGCCTTGGGTGGGACGCAATGTGTCAGGCACCTCCGCAAAACGCAAGGAACAATAGCGCTGAGCCTCATGCCGGCGTTCAAGATCCTGCTGCTCTTCGAGTTGCTGGAGGCGTGCCGTGAGGTCGATCGCGGGAAGGTCCTTGCTGTTGAGGGGCTCCGGCAAAGAGGGGGCCGGTGATGTATCTTCGCTGGACCGAGGGTTCGGGCCGGTCAGTCGCCACCGAGTCAAGACATCATCCTGATTGAAGACGATGGTGAGGCCGAACTGCGCGTAGTCCCAGATCAGTTCGCCTTTTTCGGGCCGTGCCCAGATTGATCGAGGCAGGCCGTATCGATTCCACACCTCATCCCGCAACATCCCTACACGAGGCGTGAGATTTCTGACCGCGGCGACCTGCGCGAGGATAGGGGAAATGTCGGCGGGCTTCCCGGGGCTGCCGCGTCTTGCGAGTCCATCCAGGGCCAGGCGGGGCGCGCGTAGGAGGCGCCATACCGTCACCAATCCCGGGGCGCAGTCAGCCGGATGGCTGTCCTCGAAAATCATCTGCGTGTCCAGCGGAAATCCGCCGATTTCCTGGGCGCGTGTAAAATTCTTGACCTCCTGGACTGCGGCGAGGTACGCGCGTTGCCGCCCCTCTTCCACGTTGGGCGCGCATGAGGCTCGCCCGGTAAAAAAAACGTCCTCACCGAAATGAAAGAGGGCTTGTTCCGTCCAGAACGGGCGATTCTCGTTGGCCTCGGCGATGGATGCCGCAAACAGGCTCCAACTCAGGAGGAGAATGAGCGGGTACTGCACCATAGGCAACACTCAGTAACAGAGCAAAAAGAGAGAGACCCATGCAGTATAACGCGCCCGACAAGAAAAACGACAAAAGAGCGAATTTGTGCGGGAGGCCGCTGGAGGAAGGAGCGTCGGGGGAGTGAATAGTCCGCGAATGGACCCGCGGCCTAGTTATTCATCGAGGGGGTGAGGTTTTCTCTCGTCGAGGCCGCCGGGGTGACGTGTTGTCTGCTGCCCTCGGTGGTCATGAGGCCCGATCCCGGGGGACAGATGTTCTCAGGAGCAACGGACCCCGGGTTGCGCATGCCCCAGGCTGTCGCCAAGGCATGGCAGGTGAGCAGGCTGATCCCTTCCTCGATATTACTGAACCGTTCGGTGGACTGAGCTTTCCCACTCCATTCGATTTCGCCGGTGTTGACATCGACAGCCCGTAAGGCAATTGTGGCGGAGTGGACTCGTTGACTACGAGGGAACCCTCCACTCCAATCCAGCGCTTCCCAAGACCCCACCTCGGCATTGCTGAAGACGACCAGCCTGGCGCCGACCAGCTTCGCCATTCGGAGCACGTCTGTTTCGAGGTACTGATACCCGGAAAGACTCACCTTTTGATCGGCTGCGGCTTGCAACACTTTGGTTTGGTCGACGACGAGAAGGCCCTTTTTGAGGAGCCAGGTACTGGCGCTTTGAACCGTGTCGGACCGTCCGCCCCAGACGACAGCCCTCGTATAGGGCGCAGGGAGCTTGGAGTGGAAGCCATCGGTCGTGGGAGTTTCCAGAAGGGTATACCCATGGCATCCGGTCGTGGCAAGGAGAAGCAGCACCAAGCCGGTTAATAGATTCGCCGGCGTTAAGGACTTTCTTGGGGAGGCTGTGCGCTGACGACTCGCCATGAAATGAATCTTTATCAAGAACGGTCCGTGCTTCGTGGAGGGACACTCGGTGATCCCGCCACAGTATACATGACCGATTCTACCTGCGTCTGCTGGATTCGTCGAGTGCATTGGGTTTTGACGCCTCTCGATATACCCCTACTTACTTAGAGCGTGAAATCGGGCGAGGGGAGGCCGGTGAGTGCGTTCTGCGAGAGCGCGGGATTTGAATTGCCGGAATGGAGTACGGTGGTGGGAGTCAGGACAGTGGCCCGGAAAGCGGCGGCTCCACTCATGGTTTGTGAAGCCGCCGCAGGCTTACAGGATCTCGACCTGTGGAAAGGCGTTTTGATCGCCCTTTTGCTGAGGACGGTCAGCCATGATCATCAGCTGAAAGGCAATGATCGGCAGAAGCGCATAACCTATGAGGATCAGCGGAAACTCAATCATGATGGAACTCCTTTTGTTATGTGGAGCCTCCACTGCAAGCTCAGTACCGTTTCCATCTCGGGCCTCAACCTATTGATTGTACGGATGCTCCAAGTGATTGGTGCCGGCCGCGTTCCTGTGGAAGCCGAAATTCAGGGGAGAGAACTGTGCAATGACAACAATTTGCGCTGAGCCGGAAGGCCTAAGGGTAAGCGGACGAAAGGCAGGGTGCGTCCTTGTGAGACCCAAGAGGTGGAGGCTCGCCTTGTAGAGGCGTCGGAGAGAGCGCGGAAAAGATGATGAATTCCGAACTGCTTTGTCTGAAGGGCTGGGGGCGCTTCGGATCGGCGATGAATAATCAGTCCAGCACGACTGTGACTCGCTCGGCTCGTAACAACACGATAGATGAAGCAATAATGAACGCCGCGCTCACAACGACCCAGCGCGTCAAGGGTTCACCAAAAAATATTGCGGCAAAGACAATCGCGTAGACCGGCTCAAGGGCAATGAACCCGCTGCACGTCGTGGCTGACAATCTCTTCAACGCAAACAAGTAGAGCTGGTGCATGAATGCCGTCGTCACTACTCCGAGGAGCATGAGGCACACCCAGTCGGTGGTTGTGTGGGGCGCTTGTGAGCTGAAAACGAGCGTAGGCGTGAGGCATAAGGCCACCGTGAGATTTTGTATCAATGAAACCATGAGGGGCGGTATTTCGGTGGTCAGGAGCTGGGCCTTGATTCCAAACACGGCAAAAGACGATGCCGATCCGAGCCCAACGATCACGCCAGTGAGTTGTGCATTAGAATCTTTCGCATCCACCAACAACGCCACTGCCAGAATAATCGCAAGTCCAGCTCCAAGTTCCAGCAGGCTTGGGCGTCGACGCGCCTTCATCGTTACAAGGAGAACCGTAAACAGCGGAAACGCTGCGAACGTCAGCGTTGCGACTGCCACACCGGCAAGCTGGACCGATAAGAAGAAGGTGACCCAATGAATCGCCAGCAATATGCCTGTTACGAGCAAGCCCCTAAGCTGTGCGATGGTAGGAAGCAGGCCCAGGCCTCCACTCAAGAGGCCAACTGCGGCTAGTGCAATCGACGCAAAGGCTCCTCTCATCATCACAATCCACAATGGTGAAATATCCAACTTCCCGTACAGTGCAGCCGTGCCAAAGATAATGGCCGCAAGATTGATGGCGATCAGTCCCGACCTCCGCGTTTCTTCTGTCCTGACGGGTATAACCATATGTCCCTAATGACCGCAGGCGGTATGTTCGCCTCGATCTAGTCGGAGTCCTACATTTCTATAAAGGCGAGCCAGTGAAAATGTAAAACTACTCGGGCTCTCTGAGAAAGGTAACGCAGGGGATTGAGTGAAAAGACTGATCGAAATGTTGACGTGGGGGATTACGAAACAGGCCGGGGCAGATTGCCCCCTCACTCTATCACTGGCGTGAGGCTATAACTCGTGTTCTTGCTGCCACCCTCATTGCGAATGAGTACCCCTCGATCAATCAGTTCCTTGATGTCACGCTGGGCAGTGGGCATTGAACATTTCGCAAGCGCTGCCCATTTTCTCGCTGTCAGCTTGCCCTCAAACCCGTCGAGCATTCGGTTCAACACTTTCCGCTGGCGCTCATTGAGAACGAGACCAGTATGGCGTTGCCAGAATGCTGCCTTGCGCAGCACATCCGCGCATCCCGTCTCGGCAGCCTCGATCGCCTTCGAGACGCATTCAACAAACCACAGCATACGTTGCGTGATGTCGAGATCACCTTTCTGAGTGACTTCGAGCGAAGCGTAATACTCGGGGCGCTCGCGATGAATCTGTCCCGCCAGGCTATAGAATCGCTGTGGGGACTGTTCCGAGCGTGCAAGACTCCGCTCTGCGAGCGCGCGTGCAATCCTGCCGTTCCCATCGTCGAAGGGATGGATGGTGACAAACCAGAGGTGTGCGATTGTCGCATGGAGGATGCCGTCGATCGTGAGGGGTTCATTCAGCCATGCGAGCAGCATTTCCATCTCAGCATCCACTCGCTCAGCTGGGGGTGCTTGAAAGTGAACCTTCTCACGGCCGACCGGACCTGAGCGCACTTGCATGGGGCCATCGGTATCATCCCGCCACCCCCCGGTCTTGATCTTGCGCACACCGGAATAGCCAGTCGGAAACAGCGCGGCCTGCCACCCATACAGTCGCTCCCGAGTGAGAGGGGTATCCAGTTGGCTCGTCGCATCGAGCATCATCGCAACCATGCCCTCAGTGCGTCGATCTTCCGGACCAAGAGCGGCCCCAGGAACACCAAGTCGGCGTGCTACCGAGGAGCGGACACTGGAGGGGTCCAATCGTTCGCCTTCTATTTCTGCACTTTTGACGGCCTCTTCCGTGAGAGCCAGAAGTTCCGCCTCAAGGCGCAGCTCGAAGCCCAACTGCATCATTTTTCCAAGGAGCCGACCTTGCTTCAGGTGGGCCTTGCCGAGCGGGTTGAGCAAGAGCTCAGCATTCCAGCGGAAGTGTGGCCAATCGGGTAGTTCCCAGATATGCACATTCACCTCACAGTATGATGCGAATATACCCCTATTCGCATCACGATGCTAGCTATTCACGTCATCATTTGAGGCGAATGTGTACTCATTCGCATCATGGGGTGGTTTAGGAAGCAGGCCTAGGCGGAATTTGAAACGCTCGGTGAATTCGAGGGGTATGGGTCGATTTTGAAAATTTTTAGCACAAATTTATATATGGACCCAGCCTCCGGTACAACGGCGGGTAATACGCGATGAACCACCATGCAGGGCTGCGTGTATATATCCGGCCTCTCGATGGACAGCCGATGTGTCCGGGCCTTGATGAAATACGCGCGCGTTCTCCTCATTAGCACAACGGCCTTGCCGGGCCGACAATTTGTCCAGGGTCTGAACGCGCTGGGTGTCCCTCTGGTGTCATCACGGATGCTCCGCGCTGCACTCCTTGGTGTGATCCTCCTGTGTGATGCGGCTCGCCTCTTCTCGCGAAGACCGTTGCACCGTTGTCTTGCCCTAGGCGGGTTGTCGATACGCCTCATCATGGGCCAACATGGCCCAGATGACCCGGGCATGTTTGTTGGCTAAGGCTACCGCGGCCACATTGGTGCCTTTGCGGCGTCTGAGCGTACATAGCCACTGTCCCTGTGTATCGGTCCTCCGCGCGGCCCGCTGCACGACGGCTCGCGCCCCATGAATCAGGAGCGTCCGCACATATCGACTACCGCGTTTCGAAATCCCGCCGAAGATCTCCTTGCCCCCACTGGAATATTGTCGAGGCACCAGCCCCAACCAGGCCGCCAGGTGCCGTCCGTTCTGAAACGCCTGAGGTCGACCGACGGTCGCCAGCAACGCGGTGGCCGTCAACGGACCAATTCCCGGCACCGCGGCCAGTTTCCGGCAGACCGGATGCGTGCGATACACGCGCACTACCCGGTGCGTCACCTGCTCGATGCGCGAGTCGAGATCCTTCAGTTGCTCATACAACTCGGAGAAGGTGTCGCGAGCAAACGCGGTCAATCCCGACGCCGCGTCATCCAAAAAACGGACGACGGCTGGTCGTACCTTCTCCGGGGATGGTGCAATCACCAACCCATACTCGGCCAACAAGCCTCGGATCTGATTGATGACGGCGGTCCGATGTTTCACGAAGAGCGATCGCGTGCGATGCACGGCCTGCATGTCGGCTTGTTCCACCGTCTTGATCGAGACAAATCGCATGGTAGGCCGGCTCACCGCTTCGCAGATCGCTTCTGCATCTCGGCGGTCATTCTTGTTGGTCTTGACATAGGGCCGGACATACTTGGACTCATCAGCTTGACGGTATGCCCGAGCTGTTCAAACGCCCGACCCCAGTGCTGCGCACTCCCGCACGCCTCCATCCCGATCACACAGACCGGCAGGTTCGCTACCGCGTCCAACAACTGATGACGTTTCACGCGTCGGCTGAGCACTGCTCGCCCTCGCGCATCCACCCCGTGCAACTGGAACACATTCTTCGCCACATCGATCCCCAATGTCGTGATGTACATAGCTCCCTCCCTTCTTCCTGACGATGAGTATGCGTGGCGCGCTCAACAGCATCCATCTTGCCTCGTCTGAAGCATTGTGGGAAGAAGGCTGGGTCCATTTCATTAGCACAAGCGGGGATTCGGCCAGAGCAGGTTTCGCTAACTTGTTGAAAAATTGGTGCCCCCGACACGAATTGAACGTGCGACCCGCGGTTTAGGAAACAGGCCGGGACAGATTTTAAAACGCTCGGTGTATCAATGGTTTCCCTATTTTTTATTGCCAAAACAGGTACTTGTGCGCGTTCCACTGATTCGATGGTTTCGAGGGGTAGTGATCGATTTTGAAAATTTTTAGCACAAATTTATATATGGACCCAGCCTTCGCTGCAACAACGGCGTGTCACGCGATGCACCAGGGAAAAACAGGGTTGCGTGTATATATCCGGCCTCTCGGTGGACTACCGCTGTGTCCGGGC
>WBZN01000376.1_pt1 | contig 39108 bp, 33 predicted proteins | sample 5204281 | NCBI WGS metagenome assembly WBZN01 (sample SAMN12344347, study PRJNA552823) | activated sludge metagenome | biome: Activated sludge suspended growth; feature: Nitrification reactor; material: Wastewater; isolation source: activated sludge from nitrification reactor of wastewater... | reverse complement strand
CAACATCGTGCCGAGCCTGGACACGCCGGTCTGCGCGACGTCCACCCGAAAGTTCAACGAGCAGGCCGGCAGCCTGCCCAACACCGTGGTGCTGGTGATCTCGGCCGACCTGCCCTTCGCCATGAAGCGCTTCTGCGAAACCGAGGGGCTGAAGAACGTCGTCTCCCTGTCCACCATGCGCGGCCGCGAGTTCCTGAAGAGCTACGGCGTCGGCATCGAGGACGGCCCGCTCGCCGGCATCACCGCGCGCGCCGTCGTCATCATCGACGAGAACGACAAGGTGGCCTACACCGAGCTCGTGCCCGAGATCAAGCAGGAACCGAACTACGACGCGGCCCTCGCCGCACTCAAGTAATCAATCAGGAAAGGACCCCCGCGCAATGAGGACGCTGATCTGCGGCTCGATGGCCTACGACACCATCATGGTGTTCCACGACCGCTTCAAGAACCACATCCTGCCCGACCAGCTGCACATCCTCAACGTCGCCTTCCACGTGCCGGACATGCGGCGCGAGTACGGCGGCTGCGCGGGGAACATCGCCTACAGCCTGAAGCTCCTCGGCGGCGAGCCCCTCGTCATGGCCACCGTCGGCGAAGACAGCGGCCCCTACCTGCAGCGGCTGGAGCGCCTGCAGCTCGATCGCAGCCACATCCAGGAAGTGCCATCGACCTTCACCGCCCAGGCCTTCATCACCACCGACCTCGACGACAACCAGATCACCGCCTTCCACCCGGGGGCGATGAATTTCTCGCACCTCAACCATGTCGCCGATGCGCAGGGACTGACTATCGGCATCGTCGCGCCCGATGGCCGCGAGGGCATGATGCAGCACGCGCAGGAATTTCACGATGCCGGCGTGCCCTTCATCTTCGACCCCGGCCAGGGCCTGCCGCTGTTCAGCGGCGGGGAACTCCTCAACTTCCTGCAGCTGGCCGACTACTGCTGCGTCAATGACTATGAAGCCAGGCTGCTGTCGGAAAAGACCGGCAAGCCGATCGGGGAGCTGGCCGGCCTGGTGGACGCCCTCGTCGTCACCCTCGGGGCCAATGGCGCTGAAATCCATGCCGGCGGCCAGCGCCTCGACATCCCCAGCGTCAAGCCGGACGACCTGATCGACCCGACCGGCTGCGGCGACGCCTTCCGCGCCGGCCTGCTCTACGGCATCGCCAGCGGCATGGACTGGGAAAAGGCGGGACGCCTGGCCTCGCTGATGGGCTCAATCAAGATCGCCCACCGCGGCGGCCAGAACCACAAGACCGCGCGCGACCAGATCGCCGCGCGCTATGCAGCCGCGTTCGGCGACAAGCCCTGGTAGGGTCGTTATAGCGCGGCGCGCAGCTGGGCGGCGACGCGCTCCAGTTCCTCGCGCGAGGGATGCTTCACCGGCCAGGTAAACGTCAGGCCGTCGTTCTCCCAGCGCGGCAGCACGTGGATGTGGGCGTGGAACACCGTCTGCCCCGCCGCCGCACCATTGGCCTGGTAGACCGAAATGCCCGCCGGTCTGAAAACCGCTTCGATGGCCCTGGCCGCGCGCGCCGCGGAACGGAACATCGCGCCGGCCAATTCCGCGTCCATGCCCTGCAGGTTCTCGACATGCGGCTTCGCCGCCACCAGCATGTGGCCGGGATTCACGCTGCCGATGTCCATGAAGGCGAGGGTCAGCTCGTCCTGCAGCACCACCGTCGCCGGGATCTCGCCGCGCACGATCCTGCAAAACACGCAGTTGTCCACGATCTTCCCCATCAGGAGACGTCCTCGCCGGAACAGTCGACCTGAAATACCTTTCGCTCCGGCAGGCTCACGGCCGTCAGGTGTCGGCCCCACAGGCAGCCCGAGTCCAGCGCCAGCAGGTTCGGTTCGATCTTCAGGCCCAGCGCCGACCAGTGCCCCGTCACCAGGACGTGGTCCGCGCTCCTGCGGCCGGGCACGGCAAACCACGGCAGATAGCCCTTTGGCGGATCGGTGGCCTCGCCCTTCGCCTTGAACTCCATGACGCCGTCCGCCGAGCAGAAGCGCATCCGCGTCATCGCATTCACGATCACCCGCAGGCGCGGCCAGCCGGAAAGGTCCTTGCGCCAGCAGGGCGGTTCGCTGCCCCACATGTGGGCAAGGAACTCGCGATAGTTCTCCGCCCGCAGCGCCGCCTCCACCTCGCCCGCCAGTTTGCGCGCCTTTGTCACCGTCCATTGCGGCAGCAGGCCGGCATGCACCAGCGCAAAGCCGTTCTCGACATGCATCATGGGACGATGGCGCAGCCAGTCGAGCAGCTCCGCGCGGTCCGGCGCCGCCAGGATCGCGTCGAGCGTATCGTCGTCGCGCTTTTTGGAATGTCCCTCGGCGAGCATCACCAGATGCAGGTCGTGGTTGCCCAGCACCGTGATCGCCGCCTCGCCCAGGCCCTTGACGAAGCGCAGCGTCTCCAGCGAATGCGGCCCGCGATTGACCAGGTCGCCGACCAGCCAGAGCCGGTCGCGCGCCGGATCGAAACGGACCAGGTCGAGCAGGCGCCGGAAGGAATCGAAGCAGCCCTGGATGTCGCCGACGGCGTAGGTGGCCATCGGGGACTAGCCGGCGTAGCCGTCCGGATTCATGCTCTGCCAGCGCCAGGCATCCCGGCATATCCGCTCGAGGCCGCGCTCGGCGCGCCAGCCGAGCAGGCGCGCGGCCAGGGCCGGGTCGGCGTAGCAGGCGGCAACGTCGCCCGGACGGCGGGCGACGATGCGATACGGAATGTCCCTGCCCGACGCCCGGCGAAACGCCTCGACCATTTCCAGCACGCTGTAGCCGCGCCCCGTGCCGAGATTCACTGACAACACCTCGCTGGTTGTCGCCAGTTTTTCCAGCGCCGCCAGGTGGCCGCGGGCGAGATCGACGACATGGATGTAATCCCGCACGCCGGTCCCGTCCGGCGTCGGATAGTCATTGCCATACACATTCAGCGCTTCGCGCCGGCCCACCGCCACCTGGGCGATGAACGGCAGGAGGTTGTTCGGCACGCCGCCCGGATCCTCGCCGATCAGCCCGCTCTCGTGGGCGCCGACGGGATTGAAGTAGCGCAGCAGGGCAATCTTCCAGGCCGGGTCGGAGCGGAAAAGATCCTGCAGGATCGTTTCGATCATGGCCTTGCTGTGGCCGTAGGGATTGGTCGGCCGCAGCGGGTGGTCCTCGCGCACCGGCACCGCGTCGGGATCGCCATACACCGTGGCCGAGGAACTGAAGACCAGCTTGCGCACGCCGGCCTCGGCCATCGCCCGGCACAGCGCCAGCGTGCCGCCGACGTTGTTGTCGTAATACTCGATCGGCCGGTCGACGGATTCGCCAACCGCCTTCAGCCCGGCGAAATGCAGCACCGCATCGATGGCGTGCTCGCCGAAAATCCCGCGCAGCGCCGCCGCATCGCGCACATCGCACTCGTGAAACGTCACCGCCCTGCCGGCGATTCTTTCGATGCGCCCGAACACCTCGCGCCGGCTGTTGCACAGGTTGTCGGCCACCACCACGCCATAGCCGGCCTGCAGCAGTTCGACGCAAGTGTGGGAACCGATATAGCCGGCCCCGCCGGTCACCAGGAGCGTTTTTGCTGGCTTCATGTCATGCAGCCTGTTGCGGGCGATATTCCGGCACGAGCACCCCCAGCTGTCGCTTGACGGCCTGCTCGTCCTGGGATGCGCCCTCGAGCCAGCGCCGCAATTCCTCAAGGCTTCCCGCCGCAAGCGCGGCCTGGGCTCGGGCGATGCGCAGCTTGGGATGCGGCGTCGGCAGCGTGTGCTCGCCGTCGGCCAGCAATTCCTCGAAGAGTTTTTCCCCCGGGCGCAGCCCGGTGAAGACGATCTTGATCTCCTCTTCGGTATAACCGGAAAGCCGGATCATGTCCCGGGCCAGGTCGACGATCTTCACCGGTTCGCCCATGTCCAGCACGAAGACCTCGCCGCCCTGCCCCATCAGGCCGGCCTGCAGCACCAGCTGCGCCGCTTCGGGAATCGACATGAAATAGCGGACGATGTCCGGATGGGTCACCGTCACCGGCCCGCCGCGGGCGATCTGCTCGCGGAATTTGGGAATCACGCTGCCGTTGCTGCCCAGGACGTTGCCGAAGCGCACCATCACGAAGCGCGTGCCGCCAGGCCGCTGCAGCCCCTGGCAAACCATTTCCGCAATGCGCTTGCTGGCGCCCATGACGCTCGTCGGATTGACCGCCTTGTCGGTGGAGATGAAGACGAACTCCGCCGTGCCGTGGCGCTGCGCCGCCTCCGCCACGCGCAGGGTGCCGAGCACGTTGTTGCGCACCGCCTCCCAGGCGTTCTCGTTTTCCATCAGCGGCACGTGCTTGTAGGCGGCGGCATGGAAAACCACTTCCGGCCGGAACCTGGCGAACAAGCCCTCGATGCGGGCGGTATCCTTCACGTCGCCCACCACGCAGACAATCGGCGTGCCCGGAAGCAGCCTGGCGAATTCCTGCTCGATATCGTAGAGGGCAAACTCCGACTGCTCGAACAATGCCAGCAGTTTCGGCTCGAACCGGGCGATCTGACGTGCCAGTTCCGAGCCGATGGAGCCGCCGGCCCCGGTGACCAGCACGGTCCTGCCCCCCAGCAGCCGATGCAGTCCATCGCTGTCGAGCCTGACCACTTCGCGTCCGAGCAGATCCTCCAGTTCGACCTTGCGCAGATTCGATATGGAAACCCGGCCCGACAGCAGGTCGTCGATCGCCGGCACCGTGAGTACGATGATGCCGGCGGCGGCGGCGGCCTCTGCCGCCCGGCGCCGAACGCTCGCCGCGGCCGCAGGCATGGCGATGATGACATTCCTCACCTGCAGCCGGGCGGCGTGTGCGGCAACGTCGCCAAGTCCGCCGAGCACCGGCACGCCGTCGATGGCCCGGCCCTTTTTTCCTCCTTCATCGTCGAGCATGCCGACGACGCACCACTCCCGGCTGCGCTTCAATTCGCGCAGAAGCAAGACTGCAGCATCGCCGGCGCCGAGGATCAGAACCGGCTCCCCCTCCATGCGGATTTGTCCATAGATCTGGTGCTCGCGCCAGGCGCGGTAGGCGAAGCGCGTGCCGCCCATCGCCATGACCAACAGCAGGGGCTGAAGGATCAGGACGGAGCGCGGCACGTCGCCGAGCTGAAGCATGAAGACACCGGCTCCGACCAAGGCAGCAACAAGCGCCACCGCCATTACGATGCGCAGCAGGTCCTTCACGCTGACATAGCGCCACATGCCCCGATGAACGGCAAGCGCCACGAACACCCCGGCATGCAGCGGCACCACCCATGCCAGGTTGTTCAGCATGCCATTGAGATAATAGTCGGGGATGTCAAAGTTGAAGCGCAACCAATAGGCCAGCATCCAGGCCAGCGCTGCCGCCGCGAGGTCATGGGCGACGATTGCGATATTGCGTAACAGCAGCCTCATCGGGCGGCTGCCTGCATTACTTTGCGCACGGCGCCGACCGTGTCGGCCATCTCGGCCTCCCCCAGGGTCGGGTGCACCAAGAACATCAGGCTGGTTTCCCCCAGCCTTTGCGCCACGGGCAGTCTTCGCGCCGGCCCCCAGCCGCGCTCGGCAAAGGCACGCTCGCGATAGATTTCCGAGCAGCTTCCGGCGAAGCAGGGCACGCCCTCGGCATTGATCGCCTCGATAATCCTCGTTGCATCCCAGCCGGCCGCCAGGAGGCCGGGTTCCGCGAAAGCATAATACTTGTAGTAGGCGTGGCCGAACTCGCGCGGCGGCCGCACGACGCGCAGGCCGGGAATTGCGGCAAGGCCCGCATCGAGCGCGGCCGCATTGCGCCGCCGGGCCGCCAGCCATTGCGGCAGCTTGGCGAGCTGGCGCCGGCCGATCGCCGCCTGCATCTCCGTCATGCGGAAATTGCTGCCGAAGGATTCATGCAACCAGCGGAAGCCCGGCGGATGCTCCCGTTTGAAGACGGCGTCGAAGCTCTTGCCGTGGTCCTTGTAGGCCCAGGCCGTCTCCCACAGGCGGGTGTCGTTCAGCACCAGCATGCCGCCCTCGCCGCCCGTGGTCATGATCTTGTCCTGGCAGAAGGAAAATGCCGCGGCGTCGCCGAGACTGCCCACCGGCTGACCTTTGTAAGTCGCGCCATGCGCCTGGGCGCAGTCCTCGACGACCCTGATGCCGCGCTCCCGCGCCAACTGCAGGATCGGATCCATGTCGCACGGCCAGCCTGCCAGATGCACGGCGATGATCGCGCGGGTGCGCGGCGTGAGCACGGCCCGGATCGTGTCCGCCGTCAGGTTCTGGCTGTCCGGATCGACATCGGCCACCACCGGCACGGCGCCGCGTGCCACCGCGCAGCTCGCCGAGGCGATGAAAGTGCGCGCCGGCACGATCACCTCATCGCCTCGCCCGATTTCGAATGCGTAGAGGGCCAGCTCCAGCGCCAGTGTGCCGTTGGCCAGGGAAATGGCGTGGCGCATGCCGCAGAAGGCGGCAAACTCCTGCTCGAAGGCCTGGCATTCGCCTCCGGTCCAGTAATTCACCTTGCCCGAAGCAAGGACGCTTGAAACGACGTCTATTTCGTCTCTGTCAAACACCGGCCAGGGCGGAAAGGGACGGCTGCGCACCGGAGCACCTCCCGCCAAAGCCAGCTGATAATTGGATGTGCTCACCCTGGCACGCAATTCCGTTATGCGGCAACCTTGCGAAAACAATGGATGCGGATCGGCGAATAATTCCCAACAGCCTCGGGCAATGCTTCCGAGAAAAAGCGAACGAAATTCGAGTTTCGGTCGATAACGTTGCCTCGCAATGCACTCTGGAGAACCCGCTGCACGTAATAATGCGTGGAAAAGAGCGTGGCCGGGATGTTCCAGTGCGCCGGCGCCGCCGCCTCGAGCCCGGCGACATTGAAGAATCCAGGCGACAGATAAAGATTGTGCGCGGCCGGGGTGTTTGGATCGAGATTGAATTCCCTTCTCGCCGCATTGAGATTGTCCAGCCCATCCTGAAAACATTCTATGAACAACAGATATCCGCCCGGCCTGACAAGGGCCATCAGGTTGGCTAGGGCGGTTTTCTGGTCCGCGGGATCCATCAAGTTGATGATGACGCGCTGGGACAGGCAGACGTCGACGCTGGCCTGGCTCACCCCAAGGGTTTCGGCCCGCAAGATATCGCCCTCCGCGATGGTCACCGGAAGCCCCTCGTTCATCTTGCTCGCAAGCTGCCTCAACTCGTGATTTTTTTCGATGCCCAGCAACTCGATCGATCCGGACAGACCGCCGTCGCGAATGCGCTCCGCCAGGGTTCGCAGCGTGTAGCCGTTGCCGCAACCGACATCGAGCACCCGCAGGGAAGCCGCGGCACTTTTCGCCGCCAGCTCGATCAGCCTGAGAATGGCGCGGCTCTCGCCTTCGCGAATGTATTCATCCTCCATCGTACAGCTGGCGGACAGGCCCGATTCCTGGGCCACCCGCGTGTAATGCTTCATTACCTTGTCTTCGTAATCCTGCCTCAATGCTGCCTCCCTATCGATTCCCGATCCAAATCCGTTTTCACGGACTTGTCGCTGCTGCCGCGGAACGGCGTCATGGTAGCCTGCCCCGGCTCGTTGATGCCGCGGGACCGAAGGACCCGCAGTGCCGTCAATGCCAGTATGTGCAAGTCGAGCAGCATCGACCGGTTATCTACATACCACACGTCCATCCGGAAGCGTTCCTCCCACGGCAAGGCATTGCGGCCGTTGACCTGCGCCCATCCCGTAATGCCCGGCCTAACGTCATGGCGGCGCATCTGCTCGGCATTGTAAAGCGGCAAGTACTCCATCAGTAACGGACGCGGACCGACCAGGCTCATGTCGCCCCTGATTACATTGAACAGCTGGGGCAGCTCGTCCAGGCTGAACCGGCGCAACAGCGCGCCCAGCTTCGTCAGGCGCCGTTCATCCGGCAGCGGCCGTCCGTCTGCCCCCGCCGCCTCCGCCATGGTGCGGAACTTCAGCACCTTGAAAGGCCTGCCGCGCAGCCCCGGCCGCACTTGCCCGAACAGAACGGGAAAACCCATATTCCAGGCCACCGCGGCCGCCGTCGCCGCCATCAGCGGCAACAACAGGATCGCGAGGATCAGGGCAAGGACGAGGTCGAAAATCCGCTTCAGCATCACTGCAATTTTACGTCAGGCGAGCAATTGCCCAAAGAAACGCACCCAGGCGTTCGTGACCGCACTGCGGGAAAAGAGGCCCAGCGCCCTCTCCCTTGCAGCACGGCCCATTTCGATGCGACGGGATGCGTCGCCTGCCATCAATGTCATTTCGCGCGCGATCCCCGCCACATCGCCTGGCCGATGCAGCAAACCGGTCACGCCCTCCTCCACCGCGTCCGTCACGCCGTAGATCCGGGAGGCGACGGCAGGGATTCCTGCTGACGCCGCCTCGATGACGACCATGCCGAAGCCCTCGCGGTAACTTGGCAGGCAGAACACATCGGCGGCGGCCATGTAATCCTCCGGCCGATCGGTATAGCCGACGAAGCGGCAACGATCCCGCGACGCGCCGATGCGGGCCTGCATTTCGTCTTGCATGCGCTCCTCGTCGGGACCGACGACAAGCAGCCAGGCATCCTGACAATCCAGCTGGGCAAATGCATCTGCCAGGTCGGGCATGCCCTTGTCCCGGTTCAGGCGTCCAAGATAGAGGAAGACGCAGGCGCTGCCGGGTATTCCGTGCTCCGCCCGGATGGCGGCGCGCCTGCCCGCATCTGGCCGAAAGCGATCGCCATCAACGCCGCAGATCGAGCCGTTTCCGGGAACGCTCACCTTTGCGGCCGCCACGACCCCTTCGGCGACCATGAAATCGCGCTGCGAAGGGCTGTCGGCAAGAACGTGGGTGGCCATGCGCACCATCATCCGGTCGGCCAGCTTCAGCAGCCAGCGCTGCCAGCCCGTGCGCGTTGCCCAAACCTGCCCCGTAAAGATGTGTATGCGCCGCGGGACGCGCGCCAGCGCGGCAGCGAGCATGGCCAGCATGCCGGCCTTGGGCGTGACGGAACTGACCGCCGCGTAGCGCTCGCGGCGGAACAGCGCATACAGCTTCAGCAAGGCGGCAAGATCAGTCAGCGGTTCTATTTTTCGCCGAATGGGTACCGAAACAATCCTGGCTTGCGTCTGGATGTCACCCACGGCGGATTGCGCCGGCGCATTGACGACCAGATCCACCGGGTAGTGCTTCGCCAGGGCAGCGATATGCCCGCTCAGGAAGGCTTGCGCCGTCATGGGGCTGGAAACCACGAAGCAGATTCTTTCTCCGCTGGCCATGATCACGCCCGGTCCGCTACGAGCATTTCGTGCAGTCCCGCCCGCCAGCCCTTCACATGGGAATATCCGACAAGCCGCTCGATCTTGTCGATCGGATATTTTGCTGTCCCGGTCAGCGCATCGATGCGCGACGGGCTGAGCGGAAATCCCGGAATGCCCTGCAGGGCGGCAGCAGCGATGCGGACCGGTGATTCCGGCAGGCGCAGCGTCGGTCTCCTGCATCCCGACATGCTGCACACTTCCGCCACAAAGCGCTCGAGCGTAACGTCGTCGCTCAGATTGAATGCCTGACCAATGGCGTTTTCGTGCCTTCCCAGCAGCATCATCGCTTCCACGACGTCATCGACATGAACGTAGGGAAGGACCGCATCCCGTCTCCCGATGTAGAAAAATCTTCCAGACCTGATCGCACCAATCAATCCCCTGATTGAATTGTTCGGCATGTCCCGTCCGAAGACGATTGCAGGACGCAGCATCGTCCAAGGCATGCCGAACCTCCCGGCAACCGATATCAGCGCCTCGTCTCCCCGCAATTTGCTCAGCTCATAGTCATTGGACGGAGCCGGCAGCGTGTTTTCGTCTATGGCTCCGGTTCGCGGACTCCCATAAACGCCGATGGAGGACAATTGAACCCAGCGCCCGACGCGGCCGGCAGCCTGTTCGGCCAACCGCTCGGTTCCGATATGGTTGGTAGATTCCATCCTGGCCGGGTCGCGAATCTCTCCGGCGCAATGGAAGAGCACATCGGCGCCATCCGCGAATCGCAGCAGCGTCTTCGCATCCGAGCCGGCCAAGTCGGCCTGATGCCATTCTACGTCCCGGTTCAAGTCTCCGGGCGGCGGGTGACGGCCCAGGAGGCGAACATGGTGGCCGGCTTCAATCAGCCTGGCTGCCAGCCTCTTACCTATGAATCCCCTGCCGCCAGTGATCGCAATAATCAAGCGGATTCCTCTGATGTGGAGTGCGGCTTCATCGCAGACGGTCTGATTCCGAAGGCACAATGCTAAAATTCGGGCGCATCAGAACCTGTACTCGGTCGGCCTCGCAACGGACCTCATCGAATTTGGCCTGCAAATGGAACCCTTGGTATCGTTGATCATTCCCGTTTTCAACCAGAAGCATGAGTATATGCGACGCTGCGTCCAGAGCGCCCTGGTTCAGGAACACTCCGGGCTCGAGATCATCGTTTCGGACAACTGCTCGACAAACGGCTGCACCGACTTCCTTGCCGAGATCGCCGATCCCAGGCTTCGCATCGTCAAGCCTCAGCGCCATTTACCGCTCATCCAGCATTTTGCCTTCGCGGGCTTCCAGGCAAAAGGCTCCCTGATCAGCTTCCTGCCCTCTGACGACTGGCTCGAGCCAGGCTGGCTCGGCGCCATGCTGGGGGTTATCGAGAAACATCCGGAGGCGGCCTTCGCCTTTTGCGACATCAACAAGCATGTCCTGCAAAGCGGCGAAGTGTCTCCCTACAGGGGCAGCGGCTTCCCCTCGAGGTATTTCACGGACGCGGAAGCCATGCGCCTGCTCGGCAGGCTGGTCTGCAAGGAATTCAGCTACTTCATCGTCGGCGGCCTGATCCGCAGCGATGCCTTTTTCAAGTGCGGCGGCTTCCACGATGCCGGGGCCAGTTATTCCGGCGATTTCTCCCTGGGACTCGGTCTCATCAAGCATGGGGGGGCGGCATATGAAACCCGGACGCTCGCCAACTACACCGTCTGGGGAGAAAAGCACGGCAAGGCGGATGCGCAAAGATCGGCCATTGCCTGCCAGGATGCGGCCAAGATCATCAGCTGGGCCGAAAACGACGGCGTACTTCGAGGGATCGCCGCCAGGGCGCGCTTCAGTTTTCGAAAATCCAGGGCACGGCTATCGATATTCTTTCTGCTCGCCTACCTGCAGAACGCGATTGACGATCCCGGCAGTCGCCGGACACATGAAGAATTTCAGGAACACCTGAAAAGATTGAGCAGGGGATGGCTACCGATTTGGGTCACCCGCCTCCTCGGAAGCGCTCCGTCCCTGCGGCTGCTGAGCCTCCTGAGGGACCGGTACGGGCCGAAAATCAAGTCCTTTTTCCTTTAACCCGGGGCGGTTATACAAATGAGGCGGCAGGCATACCGTCCCGACATCGATGGGCTGCGCGCAATCGCTGTCCTGTCGGTCCTGATCCACCACCTGAACGAACCCCTTCTTCCCGGCGGTTTCGTCGGCGTCGATATCTTCTTCGTCATTTCCGGATTCCTGATCACCGCCCAGGTGCACGCAGAAGCCAGGGAGGGGACCTTCTCCATCCGGCAATTCTACAAACGCCGCATCAACCGCATCGTTCCTGCCCTGTTCACGGTGGTTGCTGCATGCCTTGCGGCTGGCGCCTTCCTGCTTTCTCCGGCGGATCTGCTACTGCTCGCCAGGAGCGCCGTCTATGCATCGATCGGCCTGTCGAATGTCTTCTTCTGGCGCGAATACGGCAATTACTTCGCCGGGAATGCCAGAGAAGCACCCCTGCTGCACACCTGGTCGCTCGGCATCGAGGAGCAATTTTATGTGATCTGGCCGCTCCTGGTGCTGCTGCTCGCCAGAACCAGGCCCCGCCTGACCGTGATCCTCGTAGCAGCTCTGACGGTGGCCTCGATTGCCTTGTCCGAAGTCGCGGCAGGCCTCTTTGCCTCGGCCTCGTACTACCTGCTTCCAACGCGATTCTTCGAATTGATGATCGGGGGGCTTCTGGCACTGTCGATTGCGGCCATACGCCCCCAATCACAGCCGCAGGCCCGGCTGGGCCTGATTGCCGGATTTCTCCTCGTTGGCGGCTCGCTGCTATTGCTCAGCAGGTCCTCCGTCTTTCCGGGAGTCAACGCAATGTGGCCTTGTCTCGGGACGGCCCTGCTGATCTGGGCCGGCAGCGGACAGGGTTTGCCGACCCGATTGCTGACGAATCGTCCCCTGGTCTTTCTGGGGCTGATTTCCTATTCTCTCTATCTCTGGCACTGGCCCGTCATTGCCTTCCTCGCGTATCTCGATCATCCAATCGGACTTGCGGCGGGAATTGCCGCCGCCGCCGCCTCGATCCTGCTGGCGTGGCTGTCCTGGAAATATATCGAAGTACCCATGCGCAGATCGGGGGTGCAGCTGCAGTTCCCGCGCGTATTCACGCTGCGTTTCCTGTTTCCTGTCGTGGCGCTGCTTTCCGTCCTTGCAGCCACAAACTATGGCAGGGGATTCCCGCAGCGCTTCGATCCCCGCGTGGCCGAACTCGAGCGCATGACGCTTGCCAGGCCGGAGGAGGCACGCCGCGGATGTCATGTGCCGACGGCGCTTTACAGGACGCCCCCCCATCCGGATTGCCGGCTGGGTGCCGGGATGGCAGTGCCGGACGGTATTCTCATCGGGGACTCCTATGCCAATCATTTCACCGGCATGATTGACGTCATGGCCAAGGATGCCGGCTTGGCGTTCATGGACTACACCATGGATGCATGCCCGCCCATTCGGGGATACGAGCCCGAGGGCGCTCGCGCGTACGCGGAAAAGTGCCTCCTGAGAAATGAAGCGATTTACCAGATGATCCGGACCAACCGTTATCGCCAGGTGATCCTGGCCGCCAACTGGCCCGACACGCCGGAAGCCGGCAGGCAGCTCGCCACTTCAATCGAGGCCATAGTCGGGTCGGGCGCAATCGTCACGATAGTGATGCGCAACACGACCATCGCGCGCGCCAACAGCTGTCCGTTGCGACGCATCATGTATGGAACTGCCGATGATTGCCAGGCGGCGCCGCAGAGCCCGCCGGGCTATTTCAAGGAGATTCGGTCGCGCTACCCGCTGGTGCGGTTCATCGACCCGAACGAGATCGTCTGCCAGGGAGAAAAATGCAGTCCGATGGTCGGCGACACCATTCTTTACCGGGACAGCAACCACCTGAACGACATCGGCTCGAGGCTGATCGGGCAGGCCCTGCTGCGCAAAGGGGCCGCATTGTAGCCGCTGCGGCCAGGACGGTCCCCATTAGTCGGCTAATACCTATCCCCGGCCCGTATCAACCTGAACAGATAGACCCTCAGTGCAGGCGCCGCCACGACCGAAGCGACCAGCATCAGCAGCCCCGCGATCAGAGGCCAGGCCAGCTGTAACGGCCCTTCGAACGATTGCGGACCCGCGTACCAAAGCAACCCGCCCGTAAGGCTCGCGGCGGCAAGCGGGAGGAGCACATCGTCCCGGTACCATTTCCACCGCTCATTCCCCAACAGATGGCGGTACATGAAAGGCATGCCGCCCAGTATGTAGCCGACATTGATCAAGACCCAGACCCAGGCAGCCCCCATTGCGCCGAAATGCAGCGAGGCCAGATACATGGCCGGCGCAAGCACGCAAACAGCCGCGAGGTTTGTCTTCACGGTCAGGTCGAGCCGGCCGTAGGCAAATTGCGTGATGAAGGGCATGTGCATCATGCAATTTAACAACGTCCCGATCGCCAGCAGAGCGAGTATGGGAGCCACCTGGTCCGCAAGCATCCTGTCGCCGGCCCAGAAGAACAGCAGATCCCGGCCGTAGAACAGCAGCATCAGGGCGGCCGGCGCGGCAAATGCGGTAACGAGTTGCGCACCGAGGTGGTAATTTCTGACGAGCTGCGCGTCGTCGCCACGCGCCGCCAGTTCGGAAAGGCGCGGAAAGAACGCCTGCGTGACCGGATTGATCAGCACGATCAGCGCGGCGGCCACCGCAGCCCCCAGAGCGTAATAGCCGAACTCCTCTAGACTGAGGAGGCGGGACAGCAGGACCTTGTCTATTTGCGTCTGCAGCACGGCCAGGAACATGTAGGCCATCATGCCCATTACAAATTGCCTGATCCCGCTCAGCGCCTGGCGGGAAAACCTGACCGGCAACTCGACACGGGGCAATTCCCCATAGGTTGCCGCGGCCAGTACGGATACGGCGACCAGCGAAACCAGACCCTGCCATGCGAAATAGGCTTCAATGGATGGCGACACCCAGGCGAGCACGCCAACGGCGCCCACGGCACGCACGGTCTCGAAAAACGCATAGGCCATATTGAAGAACACCTGCTTCTGCAGCCCCAGCAGCGCACCGCGGTAGATGCCCTCGATCAGGCGCAGCACGGCGACGCCCCCCATGATCGCTATGGCCTGGGCCACCGTGCCGACCGGCAGCTTCTGCACGCGCAGCCAGTCCGCTGCCAGCCAGCCGGAAGCGCCCCAAATGACGAAGCCGGTGCATAGCCCGAGCGTGATGACGACGAGTTCGAGGCTTCGCAACAATTCCCGTATCGACTGCGGCGTATGCGCGCCGGTGGAAAAGCGCGCCATTTCCCGGGTCAGGGTGGGCGTCATGCCCATGTCGAGCAGCACGAGCCATGCCTGCATGACGGCAAAAAGGCCGATCAGTCCGTAGGCCTCGATGCCCAAGTAGCGGATGTAGACGGGTATGAAAACAAGCCCGATGAGGCCGGCCCAGACCCGGCCGCCAATGTTGGCGATGAGATTCCTCTTGAGCGCGGACATGCTCCTGTCAGTGCTTGATCAGCAGGCCCTGTCCGGTCGGCAGGCACAGGATTTTCGTTCCCGCTCTTTGGGCAAAGGCATCCATTGCGGCCAGCTGCTCCTCATGGCCCGGCCAGGCGTAGTCGTCGAGCAGCACCACGCCTCCCTGAGCCATTTTCGGCCAGAAGTGCTCGATCGCGGCTATTTCCGGCGCTACACAGTTCATGTCGATTGAGAGATAGGCGATCTTCTCCGCCTGCACCTCCGGCAATACGTCGGGCACCGCTCCTTTCACGATTCTCGCCCCCTTGAACCCGGCAAAGGCATTGACGACCGCCTCATAGCAGGGTTCGTACATGCCCATTTCCCAGGGCTTGTCCGATTCGGTCGCCGAAGCGTAATCGACCAGCCGGCTTCTCTCCGTTGCCGAAAGGTATCTGCCGTCGAATCCCTGGTAAGTGTCCACCAGATAGAACAGCCGTCCGCTCCTGTCGAAATCAAGGTAGTCCATGAGGATGTGCGAGAGAAACCCCTTGTTGACCCCGCACTCGACGAAGTCGCCCTCGAGTTGCATGGCCATCGAGCCCGCCCAGCAGGCGACATGGCAGCGCCAGCGAACGTTCGCATCCACATACAAGTGCTTGCCTACGGCATTGCCATAGGCGGCAACGAACCTGGCATCCTCGAGGAACGGCGTGTTCTTGCTGCATGCCAGGCCGTCCTCGTTGTACGTCGCCTTGAACGGAATGAAGGCGGAGTGGCCTTTTGCCAGGGTCCGCAGGACATTCAGAAAGAAAATCCACTTCCCGGGCAACCGTTCCTTTGCCAGCGCTTTGAGCTTCCCCAGTTTCATTTTGCCTCTCGCAGAAAGATTGTGGTGTCCATGCCGGCGATCAGGCCCTGCGCCTCAAGTATCCCCTTGGGGCAACACTCACCAGGAGCTGGCTGTCGATCTGTCCGTCCGATTCGAACTCGGGGTGCTCCTTCAGGAACTCGAAGACGGCGGACATGGGATTGTTGCCCGGCCCCCAGGGGCGATCGGGGTACATCTCGCCAGGCAGATGCTCGATGACGGTGTCGAACACGACGCAGTAGCTGCCCACGGAAACCAGTGGCGCATAGGCTTTAAGTTCGGCCAGCGCGTGCTCATGCGTGTGGTTGCTGTCCAGGCACACCAGGATTCGCTGCCTCCCCGTGGCCCGGGCCCTGACCTGGCCAACGACCTCGGGTGCGACGCTGGAGCCCTGGATCATCTCGATGCGCCGGTAGAGCGGATGCGCCTCGATGGCCTGGCGGTTGTGCGGGCGGATGTCGATATCCACGCCCAGCACCGACGCATCCTGCGGCCCGCCGCAGGCCGCATTCAGTTCCAGCATCGACGCCGAAAAAATCAGCGAGCCGCCGTGGGCGATGCCCGTCTCGATGATCAGGTCTGGCTGGATCGACCAGATCAGCTCCTGCATCGCGATCATGTCCTGCGGATACTGGATGATCGGTCGCCCGAGCCAGGAGAAATTGTAGGAATACTGGCTTGCGATGGACGAGCGCATGAAGGCTGCCGCATCCGATTTCAGGCGCTCGTCCCGCGCGTTGGAGGCGATCCGGTCTTTCACTTCCTTCTGGAAATCATTCATGGTCCACCGTCATGTAATTGAATCGATCCTGCGTCATCTGCCGGATTTCCGGCAGGTAGTTGCCGTTCATCACGTAGATGTCCGAACCCGCCGCAGCCTGTCGCAGCATATCCTCGGGCGAGGAAACGCGCAGGCCGGTGGCCGCCAGGTAGCGGCCCTGCTTGGCGGGGTTGATGTCGACCACGCAGTCGACCTTGGCGCCCGCGCGCTGCATGAAGAGGCTGAAGATCACGCCCTTCGACGCGCCGCCCCAGATCACCGAACTGCCCGCCGTGCCCGGGGCAGACTGCCGAGCCCGCATCTGGTCCGCGTAGCGCGCAACCGAAGCGGTGAAGTCGGACGGAAACTCGAAGTGGACACCACCTCCAGCGGCCGGGTCGCGCAGCGAGGCGAGGTCGGCCACCACATAGAGGTACTGCCCGCCGAAGACGTGGCCCGACTCCAGAACGCGCCCGAACATCCGCCGGAAATCGTCGAGCCGGAAATAGTTCACGTGCTCATAGAAGATGTCGAACCAGGCGCGGTGTGCGCTGATCCAGTCGAGGCAGGGAACCTCAATGAAGATCGTGCCGCCGCCTCCATTCGCTTCGCGCAGCTCGGCCAGGAAGTCCAGCGGTTGCGGGATGTGCTCCAGCACGTGCCGCAGCACAAGGCCCTCGGCGCGCAGCCCTGCCTCGCGGCTGAAGCGGCCCTTGATCACCCGAGGGTTGGCGCCCTCATAGGCCGGATCGATGCCGGTGATGTCGAAGCCGCACGCCAGCAGGTGCTCGAGGAAATAGCCCTTGCCGCAGCCGACCTCGATCAGGCTGCGGTCGCGGAAGTGCCGCTCGGCAATCCGCGTGACCTCGTCGAGGTGGGTACGGAAGACCGCACTGAGGGCCTGCTCGTTCTGGTAGTCGGTGTCGTACTGCATCAGCTCCGGCCGGAACGTGGCGTTGAACACCAGCCCGGTGCGCGAATCCTGCACGAGAACCACGTCGCCGCGCGCGCAGGCAGTGGCCTCCGCTTCGGTGCGGAACATGCGGTTCTGGAAAACCGGCAACTGCTCGGCGCGATAGAGTTCCGTGGTCATTGACCGCCCAGGATGCGGTCCAGCTTGCGCCGCTCGCCCCAGAACGCCATCGGCTCGTAGTCCGGATAGGGGTAGTGGCCGAGGTTGAGATCGATCGTCCAGCCGTTGTCGCGGATCCAGCCTTCGACCAGGCGGCGCACGGAAACCGGCCGGCCGGAGCAGACGTTCACCGCCCCGGCATCCTGGCGCGCGACGGTCAGCGCGACGAGCAGGTCGGCAGCCTCGTCCACGGCCAGGTAGTCGCGCAGCTGTTCGCCGCGGGACATGTTGAATACCTTCTCGCCGGCCGCCACCGCCCTGCGCAACTGCGGCAGGAGCGAGGTCTCCGCCTGGCCCTCGCCATGGAGATAGAAGAGGCGCGCCCAGGTCAGCGCGAAGGGTTTTTCCGTCTTGAGGAACTCCAGCTCTCTGCGCAGTGCATCCTTGGCGAAGCCGTAGGGATTCTCCGGCCGCGCCGGCAGGTCCTCGTGCAGCGGCCCGGACTGCATGCCGTACTCGAAGCAGGTGCCGGCGACGACCAGGGATGCCAGCCCGGCCTCGACGAGGCCGCGGAGGAAGCGGTACTGGGCCGGCAGTTCCGACTCGACATGGTGGAGCGACCGGTAGTTGGGCAGCCCCCCCCAGGCGAGGTGGATGAGCACGTCCGGCCGGCCGAGCCGGTCGAAGGCATCGGCCGGCGCAGCGTGCAGGTCCATCGCCACGGCCTGGTGGCCGAGGGCGGCGATCGCGTCGAGGTTCGCGTGCGCGTGCGCCACCGCCGTGATGCCGCGCCGCGATAGAGCGCCGAGGACGGCGCGGCCGATGAATCCGGAGGCGCCCGTGACGGCGACTTTCATGGCGTCATCTCCAGCACCGGCACGGCCGTGACGAAGCGCGCGCCCCAGACGCGGGCATAGGCCAGTTGCGCCATCACTTCCTCGCGCAGGTTCCACGGCAGGAGGACGATGCAGTCCGGCCGGGCCTCCTTCAGGCGTTCCTCGCCGACGATGGGAATGCGGCTGCCCGGCAGGTACTTGCCCTGCTTGGCCGGGTTGCGGTCGACGACGAAGGGAATCAGGTCGGGGCGCACGCCGGCATAGTTGAGCAGTGTGTTGCCCTTCGCCGCCGCGCCGTAGGCGGCGACGCGCTTGCCTTCCCGCTTCATCTCCAGCAGGAAGGCGAGGAAATCGTTCTTCACCTTGTCCGTCCGTGCCTGGAAATCGGCGTAGAAATCGGTCTCGAGCATGCCGGCCTGCGCCTCACGCCGCAGGAGCGCGTCGACGCGCCCACTGCGCGGCTGCCGCCCGCCATCGGCCCTTTGCGCGTACACGCGCAGGCTGCCGCCGTGGGTCGGCAGCTCCTCGACGTCGAAAACGGCAAGGCCGGCGCCGGCAAAGATGCGGCTGACGGTGCCGAGCGACAGGTAGGAGAAATGCTCGTGGTAGATGGTGTCGAACTGGTTTTCCGCGACCAGGCGCATCAGGTGCGGGAACTCGAAGGTCGCCACCCCCTGCGGCTTGAGAAGGTGCGCGAAGCCGGCGGCGAAATCGTTGATGTCCGGTACGTGGGCGAGCACGTTGTTGGCCGCCATCAGGTCGGCCTGCCTCCCCTGCGCGGCCAGTTCCTTCGCCAGGCGCACGCCGAAGAAATCCTCGACGATGGGAATGCCCCTGGCACGCGCGGCGGCGGCGGTACTGGCGGTGGGTTCGATGCCGGTGCAGGGAATGCCGCGCGCCTTGACGTACTGCAGCAGGTAGCCGTCGTTGGCGGCCACCTCGACGACATGGCTGCCGGCACCGAGCCCGAAGCGCGCGGCCATGTCGGAAACGTAACGCTCGCAGTGCGCCAGCCATGAGCTGGAGAAGCCGCTGAAGTAGGCGTATTCGGCGTCGAACAGATCGTCGGCGCGGGCGAAATCCTCGGTCTGCGCCAGCCAGCATTGCTCGCACACCAGCACGCGCAGGGGGAACCACGTCTCCGGGGCGTGCAGGGTTTGCGCGGTGAGGTAGGCGTTCGAGGGCGGCGCGCTGCCCAGGTCCACTAAAGTCAGTTCCAGCGGGACGGCGCAGTGGCGGCACTTCATGCGGCCACCCCATCGAAATGCGCATCAAGGAAAGCATGCGCGGCGTCGCGTGGCGAGAGGCCGGCGACCGGCAGCGGCCAGCGGATGGCGAGCCGCGGATCCTTCGCGTGGAGCCCACCCTCGGCAGTCTGGCGGTAGGCCGCGGTATGGAAATAGAGCATCTCGCAGTCGTCGGCGAGCGCCTGGAAGCCGTGGGCGAAGCCCTCGGGAATGACGAAGGTCCGGTGGTTGGCCGCGCTCAGCACCTCGGCATGCCAGCGCAGGAAGGTGGGCGAGCCGCGGCGCAGGTCGACTGCGACGTCGAAGACCTCGCCGCGCAGGCAATGCACGAACTTCGTCTCGGCATGGGGCGGATGCTGGAAGTGCAGGCCGCGCACCGTGCCGCGGCCGGATGTCAGCGTATGGTTGATCTGTTCGATGCGCTTGCCGGGCAGCAGGGCCTGCAGCTCGTCCATGCAGAACAGCCGCTCAAGGTAGCCGCGGTCGTCGCCGATCGGCTTGCGCTGCAGAACCTGCAGGCCGGCGATCGGCGTGGCGAGGACGTCGAAGCGAGCGTTCATTCCGTCGCCTCGTAGGCGCGAATCTGGCGCAGGCTGAAATCGGCCATGTCCGTGCCCGCTTTCCATGCCTGATGCCAGTCGAGCGTCGCTTCCAGCGCCCTTTGCAGGTTCCAGCGTGGCTGCCAGCCGAGGCGCGCATGCGCCTTGGCGCTGTCCAGCCGCAGGGTATGCGCCTCGTGCGGCTGCGGTGCCGTGTCGCGCTGCCAGGTGGCGTCGGTCATGCGCGCGCACAGTGTCTCGACGATCCACTCCACCGGGCGTGCATCGGCCTCGTCGGGGCCGAAGTTCCAGGCCTCGGCGAACGCCGCCCCCTCGGTGCACAGCCGCTCCGCCAGCATGATGTAGCCGGAAAGGGGCTCGAGCACGTGCTGCCAGGGGCGCGTCGCCTGCGGCGAGCGCACGACGAGCGGCTTGCCCGCATCGAGCGCGCGCAGGAAGTCTGGCAGCAGCCGGTCGGCGGCCCAGTCGCCGCCGCCGATGACGTTGCCGGCGCGCGCGCTGGCGAGCTGCACGCCGGCGGCGTCGAGGAAGGAGCGGCGCCAGGCGGCGGTGACCAGCTCGGAGCAGGCCTTGCTGCTCGAATAGGGATCGTGGCCGCCGAGCGCCTCGTTCTCGCGGTAGGGCCAGACCCACTCGCGGTTCTCGTAGCACTTGTCGGTGGTGACGTTGACCACCGCCTTCACGCCGGGCGTCCGGCGCACGGCTTCGAGCAGGTTGACCGTGCCCATGACGTTGACGGCGAAGGTCTCGACCGGTTCGGCGTAGGACTGGCGCACCAGCGGCTGCGCGGCGAGGTGCAGCACGACCTCGGGCCGCGCCGCCTGCATCGCTTGCTCGAGCTTGGCGGCATCGCGGATGTCGGCGAGGGTGCTGGCGGCGAGGCGCTTCTCCACGCCGGCGGTGGTGAAGAGATTCGGCTCTGTCGGCGGCGCCAGCGCATAGCCGTGCACCTCGGCGCCCAGTTCGGCCAGCCAGAGCGAGAGCCAGCCGCCCTTGAAGCCGGTGTGGCCGGTAAGGAAGACGCGCCTGCCGCGCCAGAATGCCGGATTCACGACCATGCTTTCCACGGCGCCTTGCCGGAGTCCCAGAGTGACTCGAGCAGGTTCTTGTCGCGCAGGGTGTCCATCGGCTGCCAGAAGCCCTGGTGCGAAAAGGCCATCAGCTGCCCCAGTTCTGCCAGGCGCGTCAGGGGCTCGCCCTCCCAGCTCGCCTGGTCGCCCTCGATGAGGTCGAGGCATTTCGGCGAGAGCACGAAGAAGCCGCCGTTGATGAGGCCGCCGTCGCCGCGCGGCTTCTCGCTGAAACCGGCCACGCGCTCGCCGGCCATCTGCAGCGCGCCGTAGCGGCCGGGCGGTTGCACGGCGGCGACGGTGGCCCACTTGCCGTGCTGGCGATGGAAGGCGACCTCGCGCGTGATGTCGATGTCGGCGACGCCGTCGCCGTAGGTGAAGCAGAACGCTTCCTCGCCGCGCACGTAGTCGGCCACGCGCTTCAGGCGCCCGCCGGTCATCGTCTCCTCGCCGGTGTCGACCAGCGTCACGCGCCACGGCTCGGCCTTGCGCTGGTGCACCTCCATGCGGTTGTGCTCCATGTCGAAGGTGACGTCAGACATGTGCAGGAAGTAGTTGGCGAAGTACTCCTTGATCAGGTAGCCCCTGTAGCCGCAGCAGATGACGAAGTCGTGCACGCCGTGGGCCGAGTAGAGCTTCATGATGTGCCACAGGATCGGCTTGCCGCCGATCTCGATCATGGGCTTGGGCTTCAGGTGGGTTTCCTCGGAAATGCGCGTGCCGAGGCCCCCGGCGAGAATGACTGCTTTCATGATCTGTCCCCCTGCCCGAAGTGCCTTCCCTCAATCATCCGGGTGCTCACAGTCGCCACACCTTCAAGCCGCCGGCGCCCAGCGCCTCCGCGTCGAGGCAGGCCTTGACGTCGGCGACGATGCCGCCCGGCTTCACCAGTGCCGCCATCCGCTCCGTGCCGACGCTTCGCAGGGCGTCGTGGGCGACGGCGAGGACGAGGGCGTCGGCCTGCGGCAGCGCATCCCACGCCAGCAGGCGGATGCCGTACTCCCGCATCGCCTCGTCGGCATCGGCCAGCGGGTCATGCACGGCAACCTCGACGCCGAAGCTCTCGAGCTCGCGCACGATCTCCGGCACGCGCGAGTTGCGCAGGTCCGGGCAGTTCTCCTTGAAAGTCAGCCCCAGCACCACGGCGCTGGCGCCGGCGATCGGGCAGCCCGATTGCGCCATGCGCTTGATGGTCTGGTCGGCGACATGCTTGCCCATGCCGTCGTTGATGCGGCGGCCGGCGAGGATCACCTGCGGATGGTAGCCGAGCGTCTCCGCCTTGTAGGTCAGGTAGTAGGGATCGACGCCGATGCAGTGGCCGCCGACCAGGCCCGGCTTGAATTTGAGGAAGTTCCACTTGGTGCCGGCGGCCTCCAGGACTTCGGTGGTGTCGATGCCGAGCTTGCCGAAGATGATGGCCAGTTCGTTCATGAGGGCGATGTTGAGGTCGCGCTGGGTGTTTTCGATGACCTTCGCCGCCTCGGCCACCATGATGCTCGAGGCGCGGTGCACGCCGGCCTCGACGACGGCGCCGTAGAGGGCGGCCACGCGCTCCAGCGTTTCCGGGCTGTCGCCGGAGACGACCTTCACCACGCGGGCAAGGGTGTGCTCGCGGTCGCCGGGATTGATGCGCTCGGGCGAGTAGCCGACATGGAAGCCAGCCTGCCATTTCATGCCCGACGATTTTTCCAGCACGGGAACGCAGACCTCCTCGGTGGCGCCGGGATAGACCGTCGACTCGAAGATGACCGTCGCTCCGGTTTTCATGTGGCGGCCGACGATTTCGGCGGCGCCGACCAGCGGGCCGAGATCGGGGTTGTGCGCGGCATCGACCGGGGTCGGCACGGCGACGACGACAAAGTCAGCCTCGGCGAGACGGCGCGGATCGCTGGTGCATTCCAGCCCGCTGGCGGCGCGCAGCTCCTGCGTCGTGACTTCGCCCGTCGGATCGACATGGCGGCGGTAGGCTTCGACCTTCTCCGCATCAAGGTCGTAACCGAGGGTGCGGAACTGCCTGCCGAAGGCGACGGCCAGCGGCAGGCCGACATAGCCCAGGCCCACCACGGCGACGGTCATTTCGTTTGCGCTCATCCCACCTTCCTCACCGGAACATCGGCCTCGGCCGGATCAGCCGCCTCTTGCAGTTCCTTGCGCAGCCGCGCGATTTCCTCAAGCGCCGACTGGTACTCGCCTTCCTTCAGCCGCAGGAAGGCGCGGGTCAGCTCCAGCTTGGCGGTGATGCCCTTCGGCGTCAGCAGATAGGCATACGCCAGCTTGTTGTCGCTGCGGCGAAAGTTGTCGGCCTTGACCAGGCCCTTCTCGAGCAGCGCCTTCATCAGATAGTGCGTCTTGCCGAGGCTCACACCGAGGCTGCGCGACAACTCGCGCTGGCTGATCTCGGGCTGTTCCTCGATCAGGCGCAGGACACGGTAATGAGCGGCTTCCCTGGGGGTCACGATAGTCCGTTCAATTGTTGAACGGACGTGAATCTAGCACGTTATCAGGTAGTTGGGCAAGGATCGCTAGGCGCGGTAATAGCCGCGATACCACTCCACGAAGCGGCGCACGCCCTCCGGCACCGGCGTGGCGGGCGCGAAGCCGGTGGCGCTCTGCAACTCCGCCGTGTCGGCGTAGGTCGCCGGCACGTCGCCATCCTGCAGGGGCAGGAAGTGCTTCTCCGCCTTGCGGCCGAGCGCTGCCTCCAGGGCTTCGATATAGGCCATCAATTCCACCGGCTGGTGGTTGCCGATGTTGAAGACGCGCCAGGGCGCCCAGCTGCTGGCGGGATCGGGGCGGTCTTTGACGAAGGCCGGATCGGGCGCGGCCGGCCGGTCGAGCACGCGCACCACGCCCTCGGCGATGTCATCGATGTAGGTGAAGTCGCGCTGCATTTTTCCGTGGTTGAAGACGTCGATCGGCCGGCCCTCGAGGATGGCCTTCGTAAACAGGAACAGCGCCATGTCCGGGCGCCCCCAGGGGCCGTAGACGGTGAAGAAGCGCAGGCCGGTCGCCGGCAGGCCGAAGAGGTGGCTGTAGGTGTGCGCCATCAGCTCGTTGGATTTCTTGCTGGCGGCATACAGGCTGACGGGGTGGTCGACGCTGTCATGCTCGGAGAACGGCATCTTCGTGTTGCCGCCGTAGACGCTGGAGCTGCTGGCATAGACGAAATGCCCGACCTTGCCGTGCCGGCAGCCTTCGAGCAGGTTCACGAAGCCGACCAGGTTGGTCTGGGCATAGGCGTGCGGGTTGGTCAGGGAGTAGCGCACGCCGGCCTGGGCAGCGAGGTTGATGACGCCGTCGAAGGATTCCCCGCGGAACAGGTCGGCGACGGCGACGGTGTCGGCAATGTCGAGGCGGACGAAGCGGAAGCCCGGCAGGCCGGCCAGCTGCTTGAGGCGCGCCTCCTTCAGGCCGACGTCGTAGTAGTCGTTGAGATTGTCGATGCCGACGACCTCGTCGCCGCGCGCCAGCAGCCGCTGGGCGACGTGCATGCCGATAAAACCGGCACAACCGGTGATCAGGACTTTCATGCGGGTTCCCTGTTTGCCGCCTCCTGCGCCGCGGAAGGGCGAAGGGCATGGCTTATAATTCCGATTCTAGGCGCTCATTCTAAACGACAAGCCGGCACAGGCGACTGCATGCGCTCGATCCTCCTCGTCAAAACCTCCTCCCTCGGCGATGTCGTGCATAACCTGCCGGTGGCGAGCGACATCCGCGCGCGTTTTCCCGAGGCCTGCATCGACTGGGTGGTGGAGGAAGGCTTCGCCGACATCCCGCGTCTGCATCCCGCCGTGCGCAAGGTGATTCCGGTCGCCGTGCGGCGCTGGCGCCGCGCGCCGCTTTCCGCCGCCACCTGGGGGGAACTGCGTGCATACCGGAAGGCGGTGCGCAGCGAACGCTACGACCTGGTGTTGGACACGCAGGGGCTGATCAAAAGCGCGCTGCTCGCCCGTCAGGCGCAGGGCAGGCACGCCGGCTACGCCGCCGAGGCGGCGCGCGAGCCGCTGGCGGCGCGCTTCTACGACGACACCTACGCCATCCCGGGGAACCTGCATGCGGTGGAGCGCAACCGCCGGCTCGCCGCCGCGGCGCTGGGCTACGAGCCGAACCTGCCGCTCGACTACGGCATCGCCGCCGAGCCGCTCGCCGCAGCCTGGCTGCCGGCCCCGCCCTACTGCGTCCTGCTCACCGCCAGCAGCCGCGCCGACAAGCTGTGGCCGGAAGCCGGCTGGCTGCAGCTCGCGGCGGCGCTGAATGCGCGCGGACTCGCCTGCGTGCTGCCTGGCGGCAGCGCCGAGGAACGCGAGCGCGCCGCGCGCCTGGCCGGCGGCATGGCGCAGGCCGTCGCCGCGCCTCCCATGGGGATTGCCGAACTGGCACGATTGCTGGCGGGGGCGCGACTCGTGGTCGGCGTCGACACTGGCCTGAGCCACATCGCCGCCGCCCTGGGGAGGCTGACTTTCTGCCTGTTCGCCGGCTCGCATCCGGAACTGACGGGCGTCCATGCTGGCGACACGGCGATCAATCTTGGCGGCGCCGGCGCGGCGCCGACGGCCAGCCAGGTCGTGGCAGCGGTAACGGAACGCCTGTGATGGCGCGCTTCTTCTACAACCTAGCGCTGCTGCTGCTGCTGCCCTACGTCGGGCTGCACCTGCTCCTGCGCAGCCGCCGCCAGCCGGAATACCTGCGCCATGTCGGCGAGCGCTTCGGCGGCTACGACATCGACCCCGGGCAAGCATTGATCTGGCTGCACGCCGTCTCGGTCGGCGAGACCCGCGCCGCGCAGCCGCTGGTGAGCGCCCTGAAGGCGCGCTATCCCGGCCACCGCATCCTGCTCACGCACATGACGCCGACCGGCCGCCAGGCCTCCGTGGAACTGTTCGGCGATGGCGTGCTGCGCGCCTACCTGCCCTATGACTATCCGTTTGCCGTGCGGCGCTTCCTCGCGCATTTCCGGCCGGCGGTCGGCGTCATCATGGAAACAGAGCTCTGGCCAAACCTGGTGCAGGCCTGCAAGGCGCAGGGCATCCCCCTGCTGCTGGCGAACGCCCGCCTGTCTGAGAAATCGGCGCGGCGCTACGCCCGCTTTCCGAACCTGACGCGTCGTGTGCTGCGGGATCTGGCGGGGATCGCGGCGCAGACGGAACAGGATGCCGCCCGCCTGGCTGCGCTGGGCGCGCCTGAGGTGGCCGTGCTCGGCAACGTCAAGTTCGACATCCTGCCGCCGCCGGAGCAGCTGGCGCGCGGCGAGGAACTGCGCCGGCGCATCGGGCTGCGGCCGGTGCTGCTGGCCGCCAGCACGCGCGAGGGCGAGGAGGCGCTGCTGTTCGACGCGCTGGCGAAACGCCCGCCGGGCGAGGCGCTGCTGGTCGTCGTGCCGCGCCACCCGCAGCGCTTCGACGAGGTGGCTGCGCTGGCCGTCAAGGCCGGCTTCGTCGTGCAGCGCCGCAGCGAGGATGCGCAAATTGCGCCGCAGACGCAGGTGCTGCTCGGCGACAGCATGGGGGAGATGTTTGCCTACTACGCGTCCTGCGATGTCGCCTTCGTCGGCGGCAGCCTGCTCGAGTACGGCAGCCAGAACCTGATCGAGGCCTGCGCCGCGGGCAGGCCGGTGCTGATCGGGCGCTCGACCTACAATTTCGCGCAGGCGGCCGGGGAGGCGCTGGCCTGCGGCGCGGCGCGGCAGGTCGGTTCGGCGGAGGAACTGATGGAAGCGGCCGCCATGCTGTTGCGCGACAACGACGCGCGCGGGCGCATGGGGCAGGCCGGAAAGGCGTTCGCCGCGCGCCACCGCGGCGCGACGGAGAAGACGCTCGCGCTTATTTCTCGAGCAATGCGTTGACCGCCTGGATGTCGTCCTCGCTCAGCGAGCCGGCGGCCGACTTCAGGCGCAGCTGCGCGATGAGGGTGTCGAACACCGACTTGGCCAGGTCGCGCCGCGTCAGGGCCAGCTGCTGCTGGGCGTTGAGCACGTCGATGTTGATGCGCACGCCGACTTCATACCCCAGCTTGTTCGAATCCAGGGAGGACTGGCTGGAGACCAGCGCCTGGCGCAGCGCCTTCACCTGGGCCAGGCCGCTGGTCACGCCGAGGTAGGCCTGGCGCGCATTGAGGGCCGCGCTGCGGCGGGTGTTGTCCAGGTCCGCGCGTGCCTTGTCGCGCAGGGCCACGGCCTCGCGATCCCTGGACATCACCGCGCCGCCGGAAAAGATCGGCAGGTTCAGCTGCAGGCCGACGGTCGAGGCATGGGTGTCGCTGCCCGGCAAGGGCACGCCCTGTGCGAGGGTGCCCGTGGCCGAGCTGCGTCCGCGCGTGGCCACCAGGTCGAGCGTCGGCAGGTGGCCGGCACGCTGCTTGTTGATCTCCTTGTCGGCGATCTCCAGCGCCGCCTGCTGGGCGGCGACAAGGGGGCTGCCGGATTCGGCGCTTTCCACCCACTGCGTCATGTTGTCCGGCTGCGGACGCAGCAATTCAACCTCCCGGCGCAGCCGCGCCAGATTTTCGAACACCTTGCCGGTGATCAGGCGAAGCGCCTGGCGCTTGATCTCCAGCTCATTCTGCGCCCCGAGTTCCTGCGAGGTCGCAATGTCGTAGCGCGATTGCGCCTCGTGGGTGTCGACGATGGTGGCGGTGCCGACCTCGAAGTTGCGCTTGGCCGCCTCGAGCTGCTCGCCAATCGCCGTCTTCTGCATTTGCGATGTCTCCAGGTTCGCCTGGGCCAGCAGCACCTCGAAGTAGGCCTGCGACACGCGCAGGATCAGGTCCTGCTTTGCCTGGGAAAACAGGGCGTCGGCCTGCGCCACCGCCAGCTTCGACTGGCCGTACTGTTCGTAGTTCTGCCAGCGGAAAAGCGGTTGCGTCAGGGTGAGTTGATAGCCGTTGGTGTTGTAGCTGGCATCGGTGTTGGCAGTGCCGGGTACGCGTCGACTGAAATCGAGTTCGTTCCAGGTGGTATTGGCCGAAGCGGAAATCACCGGCAGCAGGCCCGCCCGGCCTTGCGGCAGTTTCTCCTGGCCAGCCTCCCAGGCCGACTTGGCAGAGGCGAACTGGGCGTCGTAGCCGACCGCGTCGCGATAGACCTGCAGCAGGTCGGCGCCCAGCGCCGGCGCGCCGGCAAGGGCGAGTGAAAGAACCAGCAGACCTTTTTTCATGGACTGTCTTGCCTCCGGTTTCATCGTGCTGCAGGGCCTTCGACGTCGCGCGACCAGGCGATCACGCCGCCAGCCAGGTTGTAGACGCGCTCGAATCCGTTCTGCCTGAGGAACATCCCGGCATGGTAGCTGCGCGCGCCGGAACGGCAGACCATCACCACGTCGGCGCGGCGGTCCAGTTCATGCAGGCGCGCCGGGATGGCGCGCATCGGGATCAGCGTCGAGCCCTCGATGCGGTAGGCGGCAAACTCGTCCGGCTCGCGCACGTCGAGCAGCAGCGGATCGGGACGACCCTCGTCATTCAGCCAATCGTTCAGTTCAACTGCCGTGATCTGGACCATTTCCCTTCCTCAGAAAACGAATTTTCCCCGCTCCGGCACGTTGCGCAGTCGCGGGATGCTGGTTTCGAACAGGTTGACGCTCTGGAAGCGCCCCTCCGCCACGCAGGTAACGAGCCGCGCCTGCATCAGCGGCGCGTCGCCCACCACGGCCAGCAGCCGGCCGCCGACCTTGAGCTGCCCGAGCAATGCCTCCGATATTTCCGCCACCGAGCCGGACAGGAGGATGGCGTCGTACGGCGCCTGGGCGGGCCAGCCGCTGCTGCCGTCGCCTTCGACGACCGTGACGTTGTCGGCGCACTCGCGCTGCAGATGCTCGCGCGCCCGTGCGGCCAGCGCCGGCTCGATCTCGATCGTATACACATGGTCGCTGCGCGCGCCGAGCAGTGCGGCCATGTAGCCCGATCCCGTGCCGACCTCGAGGACCTTGTCGGACTTGTGCAATTGCAGCGCCTGCAGGAATCTCGCCTCGAGCACGGGCGGCAGCATCGCCGCGCCGTGCCCCAGGGGAATCGCCGTGTCGGCAAAGGCCAGCCTGACGCACGCCGCCGGCACGAAATGATCGCGCCGGACGGTCATCAGCAGATCGAGTACGTCCTGATCCAGCACCTCCCAGGGGCGGATCTGCTGCTCGACCATGTTGTAGCGGGCTTGTTCCAGATTCATGACCTTGCTCCGGATATATATTAGCGTTTTCTAATAAAGCTGGCAATCCCAGCAATAACGGCTTGTATTTTAACCTAGTTAGGCTCTTTCACTGGCCTGACGCGGAACCACGCCGCGTACAGCGCCGGGACGAAGAGCACCGTCAGCACCGTCGCCACCAGCAGCCCGCCCATGATGACAAAGGCCATCGGCCCCCACAGCACATTCCGCGTCAGCGGAATCATGGCGAAGATGGCAGCGGCAGCGGTCAGCATGATCGGCCGGAAGCGGCGCACGGTCGCCTCGCGGATCGCCACCCAGGGCGGCTCGCCGGCCTTGATGTCCTGCTCGATCTGGTCCACCAGGATCACGGTGTTGCGCATGATCATGCCGCCCAGGGCGATGGTGCCGAGCATGGCGACGAAGCCGAAGGGCTGGCGGAACGTGAGCAGCGCCAGCGCCACGCCGATCAGGCCGAGCGGCGCCGTCAGCAGCACCATGAAGGTGCGCGCAAAGCTCTGCAGCTGGATCATCAGCAGGGCCAGCACCACCGCCAGCATCATCGGCATGCCGGCATTGATCGATTCCTGCGCCCGCCCGGACTCCTCCAGCGAGCCGCCGATCTCGATGCGATAGCCGACGGGCAGCTTCGCCCGCAGCGGCGCCAGCTGCCCGTCGATGACATTCGCCACGTCCGGCGCCTGCACGCCATCGACGATGTCGGCGCGCACCGTCAGGGTCAGCTCGCGGCTGCGGCGCCAGAGGATCGGCTCCTCGAAGGCTTCGCGCACCGCCGCCACCTGCGTCACCGGAACGTAGCGGCCGGAGGCCGTCGGCACCTGCACGGCGAGCACCCGCTCCATGACGTTGCGGTCGTTTTCCGGCGCGCGCAGCACGATGTCGATGAGGCGGTCGTTCTCGCGGAACTGCGCCACGGCGACACCGGTGATGGCGCCCTGCAGGGCGCGCGAGACGCTTGCCGTCGATACGCCGAGCGCGCGCGCCTTGTCCTGGTCAACATCGACGCGCAGCATCGGCGCGCGCGCGCCCCACTCATGATTGACGTCCAGGGTATGGGGCGAGGCGCGCATCGCCTCGGCCACGGCATCGGCGATTTCCTTGATCTGCGGAATCTCCGTGCCGCTGACGCGGAACTGCAGCGGGTAGGACACGGGCGGGCCGAGGGCGACGCGGTTGGCGCGGGAGCGCACGCCGGGAAACTCCTCGGCGAGGAGGGTGCGCAGGCGCGTGACGATGCGCTCGCGCCCTTCCAGGTCCTTGCTCAGGATCACCGTCTGGGCGAAGTTGCTGCGGAACAGCTGCTGGTCCAGCGACAGGAAGTAGCGCGGCGAGCCGTTGCCGACGTAGGTCACCCAGGAGGCCACGTCCTCGTCCCGCGCGATGATGGCCTCCAGCCGCTTCGCCTCCTTTTCCGTGGCGGCAAAGCTGGCGCCTTCCGGCAGCCACAGCTCGACCAGCACTTCCTGGCGATTGGAATTGGGGAAGAACTGCTTCTCCGTGAGGCCCATGCCGGCGATGCCCAGCACGAACAGGCCGAGGGTGGCCAGCATGGTCAGCTTGCGGTGCGCGAGGCACCACTCGATGACGGCGCGCAGCCGCGTGTAGAAGGGCGTGTCGAAGACGTCGTGGCCGGCGATGGCGTGCTCGTGCTGCGGCCCCTTCAGGATCCAGTTGCCGATGAAGGGCGTGACGGTGACGGCGGCCACCCAGGAAATCAGCAGGGCCAGCCCCACCACGGCGAAGATGCCGAAAGTGTACTCGCCGGTGGCGGACCTGGCCGTGCCGATCGGCAGGAAGCCGGCCGCCGTGATCAGCGTGCCGGTCAGCATCGGAAAGGCGGTGCTGCGCCAGGCGAAGGCCGCGGCGGCGAGCTTGCCCAGGCCCTGCTCGATCTTGCGCGACATCATCTCGACCGCGATCATGGCGTCGTCCACCAGCAGGCCGAGGGCGATGATCAACGCGCCGGTGGAGATGCGATGCAGGTCGATGCCGAAGTAGCGCATGCCGAGGAAGGTCGCCGCCACCACCCAGGGGATGGTGATCGCCACCACCAGGCCGGTGCGCAGGCCGAGGCTCAAGAAGCTGACGATCAGCACGATGCCGAGCGCCTCGAGGAAGACGCGCATGAAGTCGCCCACCGCCGCCTTGACGATGCGCGGCTGGTTGGAGACCTGGGCGAACTCGATGCCGATCGGCAGGTCGGCCTGGATGCGCGCCATCTCGGCGGCGAGATCCTCGCCCAGCTTGAGCACGTCGCCGTCGCGCGTCATGGAGACGGCCAGGCCGATCGCCTGCTGGCCGCGGTAGTACATCTTGGAGATGGGCGGGTCGACGTAGTCACGGTACACGTGCGCGATGTCGCCGATGCGCAGGCTGCTGCCGGCCACCGCCACGCGCGTGTCGGCCACGGCGGCCACCGTGGCCAGCTCGCCGCTGACGCGCAACGGAATCGTGTGTGTCGCCGAATTGACGGCACCGGCCGGCAACACGATGTTCTGCGTTGCCAGGGCCTGGGAGATCCGCTCCACGTTCAGCCCGAGCGCCGCAAATTTCTGTTGCGACAGTTCGATGAAGATACGGTCGTCCTGGACGCCGACGAGGTCGATCTTGGCGACGTTCTTCAGCTTCAGCAGGCGCTGGCGCGCCGCCTCGACGTAGTCGCGCAGCTCGGAATGCGTGAAGCCGTCGGCGGTAAAGGCGTAGATCGAGCCGAAGACGTCGCCGAACTCGTCGTTGTAGAACGGCCCGACGGCGCCCTCGGGCAGGGTGTTGCGGATGTCGCCGATCTTCTTGCGCACCTGGTACCAGGCGTCGGCCACCGCCGGCCCGCGCGCCGTGTCGTGCAGCTCGAGGATGATCAGCGACTCCCCCGGCTTGGAATAGCTGCGCGTGTGGCGGAAGAAGGGCACTTCCTGCAGCTTCTTCTCGATGCGGTCGGTCACCTGCTTGTCGACCTGCTCCGCCGTGGCGCCCGGCCACATCGTGCGCACGACCATGGCGCGGAAGGTGAAGTCCGGGTCCTCGCGCTGGCCGAGCTTGAAGTACGAGGAAAAGCCGGCGATGGCGATGACCAGGATGAAGAACAGCGTCAGCTCGCGGTGGCGCAGCGCCGCCGCGGTGAGGTTGAAGCGGCCCTCCGGATTCATTTCCGATTTTCCGGCAGGCGCACCTTCTGCCCTTCTTCGAGCAGATTGGCGCCGGCGGTGACCACCAGCATGCCGACTTCCAGGCCGCTCTTGACGCGCATCTCGTTGCCGACCACGCCATCGGTGGCAACCGGCGTCAGGCGCACGGTCTGCGTCCCCGGATCGACCCGCCAGACGTTGGCCTGGTCGTTGCGCGTGAAGAAGGCGGAAAGCGGCAGGCGCATCGCCGTATCGCCGGCGCCGCCGCTGACGCGGACGCCGGCGCTCATCCCAAGGCGAACCGATTCATCGGCCTCCGCCACGCTGATGCGCGCCGCGAAGGTGCGTGTCGCCGCATCGGCGCCGGGCGCGAGTTCGCGCAGCCGCCCCTGCCAGCTGCGGCCGGGCACGCTGTTCAGGCTGACTTCGAACCCTGTCGCCGCACGCACCTTCTCCACTTCGCTTTCCGGCACGGCGATGACGATCTCGCGCTCGCCGCCCTCGGCGACGCGCACCACGGTCTGGCCGGCGGCCACCACCTGGCCGGCTTCGGCTTCGATGGCCGTCACCACGCCGTCGCGATCGGCGACCAGTGTCGTGTAGGCGGCCTGGTTGCGCGCCATGCCGGCCTGCGCCTGGGCCGTCTTCAGCGCCGTTTCCTTGGCATCGAGCACGGCCTGGCTGACGAAGTTCTTCGCCCGCAGGTCACGATAGCGCTTCACCTCGGCCTCCGCCAGCGCGCGGTTCGCCTCGGCCTGCGCGGCGTTCAGCGAAGCGTCCTGGGCGTCGAGGCGCGCCAGCACCTGCCCTTTCCTGACCACGGCGCCGACATCGACGCGCCGCTCGACGAGCTTGCCGCCGAGGCGGAAGCCGAGGCGGCTCTCGTAGCGTGCGCGCACCTCGCCAGGAAAAGTCAGGCTGCGGGACACGGCGGCGCTGTCCACCTTCATGACGCGCACGCTGCGCAGGGGCTGTTCAGGCGCCTCCGGCTTCGAGCAGCCGCCCGCCAGCAGCAAGGCGAGGGAAGCGACGCCCAGGATATTGAGTCTCATGATGACCTTCCGAAGGAGAAACGCTGCAGCAGGCCGCGACGCGACGCGGTGCGCGGGCGCATGAACAGCCAGTACAGCAGCGGGATGACGAACAGCGTCAGCACGGTGGCGAAGCCCAGGCCCCAGACGATGGCGCTGGCCACCGGTCCCCACAGCATGGACTTGCCGCCGAGGCCGAAGGCCAGCGAGAACAGGCCGCCCACCGTGGTGACGCTGGTGATGATGATCGGCACGACGCGGCGGCGCGCGGCATACACCGCCGCGTGTAGCACGCCCATGCCGGACTGCAGGCGGTCGTTGGCGGCGTCGATCAGCACGATGGCCGAGTTCACCGCGATGCCGGTCAGCGCGATGACGCCGTACATGGTGTACAGCGACAGCGGGTCGCGCGAGATGATCAGGCCCAGCGCCACGCCGGTGAACGCCAGCGGCACGGTGACGAGGATCAAGAGCGGCTGCCAGTAGCTCCTGAACTGCGCGGCGAGGATCATGTAGATCAGGCCAAGGCCGACGAGGAACAGCACCGCCATGGCATCGAGGCTCTCCTGGATGTCGTCCAGCTCGCCGGAGAAATCCAGCGAGACGCCCGGATGGTTCGCCTGCACCTTCTTCCATTCCCCGGCGACGATGCGGTTGGCCTCGACCGTGTCGGTCTGCTTCTTGTCGAGGTCGGCCTCGACGGTGATGGCGCGCTTCAGGTTGTAGTGCTTGACGATGCCGGGGCCGCTGCGCGTCTCCTCGCGCACCAGGGCGCCGAGCGTGGTGCTGCCGCCGGCTGGCAGGGCTACCGGGTCGGACAGGATCGAGGCGATGTCCGCCGTCCCCTCGCGCTTCGCCCGCACCCGCACCTCGATCTTCTCGCCCTTGTCGCGCGCCAGGGCGACGATCTCGCCATCCACATGCAGGCGCACGATGCGCGCCACCTGGGCCGGGTTGAGGCCGGCGTTGCGCACCGCCTCGCGGTCGAGCGCCAGCACCATCTCGGGCCGGCCCGGCACCTCGTCGTCGGCGACGTCCTGGGCGCCGGGGATGGCGCGGACGATGGCGAGCAGCGCGTCGGCGGCGGCGCGCAGGGCGTTCTGGTCGTCGCCGCGCGCGCGCACGCGCACTGCCTTCGACAGCGGCGGGCCGCCGGAGAGGAGGGTGAACGTCACCTTGCCCGGCCCGGGCGTGGCCTCTACCTCGGCGCGCATCGCTTCGATCAGCTGCGGCACGCTGCGCGCATCGCCGGTGTGCGGATTGAGCGAGACGAAGACCTGGCCGTAGGCGTCGCCGTAGAGCGGCTCGGTGTCGGTGAACTTCAGGCCGGCGATGGAAGCCAGTTCGCGCGCCTCGCCTGCCTTCAGCTGGCTGCGGACGCGCGCCTCGACCGCCTGCACCTTGGCCAGAGTGGCGTCCACCGGCGCGCCGGCCGGCATGTCCACATTGACGTAGAAAATGCGCAGCGGGTCCAGGGCGAAGAACTGCACGCGGATGACACCCGTTGCCAGGGCCGCAGCGGCGAGCAGCAGCATGCCGCCTGCCACGACCAGCCACAATTTCGGCCGGCGCATGACGCGGATCAGCAGCCGGGCGTACTTCACGCGCAGGCTGTGCAGGAAATTGGTGCGCCAGCGCTGCATGCGCGAGGGATTGTCGAAATTCAGGCGCAACACGGTAACGTGGGCCGGCAGCATCCAGTAGGCCTCGATCAGGCTGATGGCCAGTGCCAGGGTGACGACGAAGGGGATGATGAACATGAACTTGCCGACGATGCCGGGCAGCAGCATCAGCGGCAGGAAGGCCGAGACGGTCGTCGCCACCGAGGAGGTCACCGGCGCGATCACCTCGCGCAGGGCGTCCACCGCCGCGCTGAAGTAGTCCTGGCCGCGCTGGATGCGGTAGTAGATGGCTTCCACCACCACCACCGCGTCGTCGACCAGCATGCCCAGCGCGATCACCACGCCGAGCAGCACCGAGATGTTGAGGGTGTAGCCCAGCGCGTGCAGCACGCCGAAGGTGCCGGCCAGGGCAAAGGGAATGCCGAGGCCGACCAGCAGCGCGATGCGCGTGCCGAGGAACAGCCAGCAGATCGCCAGCACCACCAGCAGGCCCTGCAGGGCATTGGATTCCATGACGCGGATCGCTTCGCGCGTCACCACCGTCTGGTCGTCCATCAGCATCGCCGAGACGCCGGCTTTCGCCAGCACCGGGTTCTGCTCGGCGAGGTGGCGGTTGATCTTCTCCACCAGCTCGACGGTATTGACGCGGCTCTTCTTCGTCACCGACAGCACCACCGCCGGGCGGCCGGAGGAGGCGGCGAGGCGGTCGGGCTTGACGCGGGTGCGGGCGGCGGTGGCCAGGGCGTCGAGCGGTACCTTCTCGCGCGGGTTCAGGGCCGGCGCCACGCTCAGCCGCGCCAGGTAGGCCGGATCGACCTCCTGGCCGACCAGGCGCACCAGCCATTCGTCCCCGCCGACGCGCGCCTTGCCGGCGAAGGTGTCGCGGAACCAGCCACCGACGCCATCGGCGATGTCGGCGGCGGTGACGCCGCGCGCCTGCGCCGCCGCCGGCATGAACTCGACACGCAGCTCGGGGTCGTTGAGGCCGTTGGCGTAGACGCGGTCGACGCCCGCCATGCGCTCGATGTCGTCGCGGAGATTCTTCGCCGACAGGCGCAGGTACTCGTCGTCGGCCGCGCCGGTCACCAGCACCATCGCCGTCGGGAAGCCGTTCGAGGTGGTGACCTCGATGATGCGCGGCTCCTTGGATTCCGGCGGCAGCTCGATGCTGGCGCGGTTCTGGATCTCGCGGCGCAGGTCGTTCACCCGCTTGTCGAAGACGCGCTCGCTGATGTCGCCGAAGCGGATCAGCATCGAGGCGATTCCCTCGCGGCTGTTGGAGGCGACAAACTTGATGTCGGCGACGCCCTTGATGGCATCCTCCAGCGGCTGGGTGACGCGCTTCTCGACGTCCTCGGCCGAGGCGCCGGGCAGTGCGGTGGTGACGATCACCCAGTTGAAGTTGATCTCCGGATCGCGCTCGCGCGGCATCGCCGCGTAGGCGAGCGCGCCCAGGATCAGCACCAGGGCGAAGGTGATGTTCGCCAGCGGGTGGTTGCGGATGAGGCTTTCGAAGAGCTTCATGATGCCGCCGGGCCGCCCCAAGGCAGCATGCGCCCCCTCGGGGGGCAGCGAACGTAGTGAGCGTGGGGGCTGTTTCATCTAGAACTCCGGGTAAAGCCTGCCGGGATTGAACACGCCATAGGGGTCGAAGCTGTGCTTCAGGCGGCGATGCACTTCCATCAACGCCGGCTGCAGCGGCGCGAACACGCCGCCGGTTTTGTCGCCGCCGCGGAACAGGGTGGCATGACCGCCCGCCGCAACAGCCGCCTGCCGCAGCTGCGCTGCATCGGCGTCGCCGCGCAGCCAGCGCTGGGCCCCGCCCCATTCGATCAAGGGGTCGCCCGGCGATTCCAGCGGCGGCGCAACGGAAGGCAGCGACAGGCGCCACAGCGGTGCATCGCCGGCGAAGAAGGCCGCGCTCTGCTCGCGCAGGCCGTTCCAGAATTCATCCGCGGCGGCCAGCGCTTCGCCGCCGAGGCTGGCGCACGCCGCCGCCACGGCCGCCTGCGCGCCGGACAGGCGGATGGTCAGCACGCCGTCCTGCCAGCAGCTCGCCACCAGGGGCAGCGGCTGGCCGGCCCAGCGGTTCAGCGCCGCCAGCGCCTTGTCCTGCGGCATTTCGAAACGCAGGCTGGCATCGCCCGCCGGCAGCGGCAGCACCTTGAGCGAGACGTCGAGGACCAGCCCCAGGGTGCCGAGCGCCCCGGTCATCAGGCGCGACACGTCGAAGCCGGCGACGTTCTTCATCACCTCGCCGCCGAACTTGAGCACGCGGCCCTCGCCGTCCATGATGCGGACGCCGAGCACGAAATCGCGCAGGCTGCCGACCGCTGCCCGGCGCGGGCCGGAGAGTCCCGCGGCGACGGCGCCGCCGACCGTGGCGCCGCCGAAACGCGGCGGCTCGCAGGCGAGGAACTGGCGCCGTGCCGCCAGCGCCGACTCCAGCTCCGCCAGCGGCGTGCCGCAGCGCGCGGTGATCACCAGTTCGGTCGGTTCGTAGCTGACGATGCCGGCATGGGCGCGCGTGTCGAGGATGTCTCCCGCAAGCGGCCCACCGTAGAAATCCTTGCTGCTGCCACCCCGTATGCGCAGCGGCTTGCGCTCGAGGATGCGCGTGCGAAACAGGTTGATCTGATCCTCTTCCATCACAACCGCTCCAGCTCGGGAAACTTGATCTGGCCGCCATGCACGTGCATGCGGCCGAACTCGGCGCAGCGATGCAGGGTCGGCACGCCCTTCTCGGGATTCAGCAAGCCCTCGGGATCGAAGGCGCGCTTCACGGCGTGGAAGGCGCGCAGTTCGTCGGAACCGAACTGGTCGCACATGGAATTGATCTTCTCGTAACCCACGCCATGCTCGCCGGTGATGGTGCCGCCCAGGTCCACCGACAGTTTGAGAATTTCGGCGCCGAAGGCTTCGGTGCGTTCCAGCTCGCCGGCGACGTTGGCGTCGTAGAGGATCAGCGGATGCAGGTTGCCGTCGCCGGCATGGAAGACATTGATGCAGCGCAGGCGGTATTTCTTCTCCATGGCATAAATCGCGGTCAGCATCTCGCCCAGGCGCTTCCTCGGAATGGTGCCGTCCATGCAGTAGTAATCGGGCGAGATGCGCCCCGCGGCGGGGAAGGCCGCCTTGCGCCCGGCCCAGAAACGCAGGCGCTCTGGCTCGGATTGCGAAACGCGGATCTCGGTGGCGCCGCTGGTTTCGAGCACGGCCTTCATGCGCGAAATCTCCTCCGCCACTTCTTCTGCCGTGCCGTCGGATTCGCAGAGCAGGATGGCCTCGGCGTTGAGGTCGTAACCGGCCTTGACGTAGGGCTCGACCGCCGCGGTGGCCGGCTTGTCCATCATTTCCAGCCCGGCCGGGATGATGCCGGCGGCAATCACTGCCGCTACGGCTTCGCCCGCCTTCATCACATCGTCGAAGCTGGCCATGATCACCTGCGCCTGCTCGGGCTTCGGCACCAGCTTGACGGTCACCTCGGTGACCACCGCGAGCATGCCTTCGGAACCGATGGACAGCGCAAGCAGGTCGTAGCCCGGCGCATCGAGGGCCTGGTTGCCGAATTCGACGATGTCGCCGGCGACGGTCACGGCGCGCACGCGCAGCACGTTGTGCAGCGTCAGGCCGTATTTCAGGCAATGCACGCCGCCGGAATTCTCGGCCACGTTGCCGCCGATGGAACAGGCGATCTGCGAGCTCGGATCGGGGGCGTAGTAGAGGCCCAGCGGCGCGGCCGCTTCCGAAATCGCCAGGTTGCGCACGCCGGGCTGCACCACCGCCACGCGCGCCACGGGATCGACATGCAGGATTTTCTTCAGCTTGGCCAGCGACAGCACCACGCCCTGCGGATGGGGCAAGGCGCCGGCGGAAAGCCCGGTGCCGGCGCCGCGCGCGACAATCGGTGCGCCGGCGGCGCGGCACGCCTTGATCACCGCCACCACCTGAGCTTCGGTATCCGGCAGGGCCACCGCCAGCGGCACCTGGCGATAGGCG
>WBZN01000373.1_pt1 | contig 39352 bp, 35 predicted proteins | sample 5204281 | NCBI WGS metagenome assembly WBZN01 (sample SAMN12344347, study PRJNA552823) | activated sludge metagenome | biome: Activated sludge suspended growth; feature: Nitrification reactor; material: Wastewater; isolation source: activated sludge from nitrification reactor of wastewater... | reverse complement strand
TCACATCCTGGGGCTGTAGCCGGTCCCAAGGGTATGGCTGTTCGCCATTTAAAGTGGTACGTGAGCTGGGTTTAAAACGTCGTGAGACAGTTTGGTCCCTATCTGCCGTGGGCGTTGGAAGTTTGAGTGGGGCTGCTTCTAGTACGAGAGGACCGAAGTGGACGCACCTCTGGTGTACCGGTTATAACGCCAGTTGTATTGCCGGGTAGCTAAGTGCGGGAAAGATAACCGCTGAAAGCATCTAAGCGGGAAACTTGCCACAAGATAAGACTTCCCGAGGGTTAAACCCTCCTAAAGGTTCGTTGAAGACTACAACGTTAATAGGTCGAATGTGTAAGCGTAGTAATATGTTCAGCTAATCGATACTAATTGACCGTGCGACTTGATCCTATAACTTTAATTATTTACTCAATTTACTTTTTTTAATAGCTGTTTTGTTAGTTAGAAAATGGTTATTTTCAGGTTATACTTGGTAGTCATAGCGCTTTGGAACCACATCTTCCCATCTCGAACAGAATTGTGAAACGAAGTTGCGCCGATGATAGTGTGTATACGCATGTGAAAGTAGGTCACTGCCAAGTTCTTATTTATTTCTAAAATCTATTTTAGATTAGTTAGTCGTAAGAATTTTTAATTCACATATATTGCTCAGACTTGATATATCGCATTCGATTTATGCAAGTTAATCTTACAAAAAGTATCACTATAAACTTTGTAAGAATCTTATAAGTGTCAACTTAATCTCATAAAAATGTGCTTTCGGCTATTTGATACGGGCGACATTATCTGAGTTGTTAACTACTGTTTTTTAATCATCAATATAATCTGTATTTTAGAAAATCTCGATACCTCTGCGTGCAAGTAGCTAACAAGGTTAAAAAAACACATATTAACGTGTGTTATCACCAACCCTATCGATTCTACACCAGCTTAATTCGCATAAACTAGTTTATTCCGAACTAGCTCTGGGGTACACATTATTCAGAGAAATTCATATTCAAAATAGTCAAAATTAATAACCTGAATCCATCGGTCGGCCTGGATTTAGTAATCTTTGTTGACTATTTGCTGGGGGAGTGTTGTTTAAATTCAATCGATTACTTTGCTGAGGAGTTGCGGGAGCAGTAGGAGTTGCTGGCATCATCATTGGTACTTCTTCACGCAATTTATTTTCAGCCTCTTCAGTTGAATTATCACGTAAAGTATCCTTCTTATTATCGCCTCGTGTGGAAGCAATAGCATCGCTTTTGTTTGGACCTAACTGCGCTAAATGAAATGGTGCGGTTTGGCCGACATTGGAATTATTGCTAGTGATAGAATCTGTCGTAACTTGGGATGAGTTTGCGAGCACAACGGTGTTGATCAACAGTAATGATGTGCCACAAACAATTTTAATAAAACAGTTTTCGTTAGTCATATGAATACTCCTTCAACAGTAAGCGTTATTTATAGTCAACAATAATTTGCTATAAGTAGCGATTATAAGGATTTTTAGCGATATTATCAGTATTGCGAGAATATCGTTAATAGACAGACACGGGCGTATATTAGCACTTGTCTTGATTATTTTTGAGACTTCTGTGTGTTTCATTAAATCCATCGATGAAAGCTACATTATTCTGATTTGAGTGAGAGTCAAGCAGCGCATCTCCAGCATTTAAGCACAACTGAAATTTTTACATATCAAAAAAAGCATCATCATAAGACTTTCCCAATTTCATTCTTAGACGGGCAATGTCTTTTATTTCTATATGTTTATTATCGACAACAATAATGTTCTCATCTTGAAGCTTAGAAAAAGCCCGACTGACGGTTTCAAGTTTTAATCCAAGATAGCTTCCTATTTCTTCTCGAGTCATACGTAAATTAAAATTGTGCTCGGAATATCCGCGAATATAAAAACGTCGAGATAAATTAAGTAGAAAAGAAGCCAATCTTTCTTCAGCTTTCATACTTCCAAGTAGCAACATCACGCCATAATCTCTGACAATTTCACGACTCATGATTTTGTGAAAATGACGCATCAAAGAGGGTATGGCGAGACTGATTTCTTCCAACTTAGTAAACGGAATCTCACAAATCTCGCTATCTTCAAGTGCGATAGCGTCACAAGTGTAAGTCTCTGTACTGATTGCATCCAGACCGAGCAACTCGCCACTCATATGAAATCCCGTTACTTGTTGACGCCCATCTTGCTCAAGAATACAAGTTTTTAGAAATCCACTACGAACAGCAAATAGAGATTGGAATTCTGCGCCAGCGTAATGGAGATAACTGCCTCGAGAAACTTTTCGTTTCTGACTAACGATATCGCCCAATTTTTTGACTTCGTCTTCGTTTAAACCGACGGGTAAACATAGCTCTCTTAGCCCGCATGTTCCGCAACTAGATTTAAGTTGCGCAATATCAAGCTTAGCATAAGACGAGGAATCTATTTGTAAAGGTTTTAGCAAAATATAATAAAGGAACCGAAATATTAAAAGCTACTTCACCATACAAATTATTATTCAGGCCTTCACTGTGAGGTAAATTCTGAATGTTTTTTTATGTGACTTTAGAATATTCACAGTGATCGATAACCATTTGAATAAATTATTTGTTCACTTGACTATTGGCTAAAATATAATCCGCCAAACGATTAGCCGATTCACCCTGAATATTCTTAAAAGCGGGCATGCGCATGCTACCCGTTTGGAATTTTTTAATCAGTGCATCTTTGTTGGCAGTTTTTTCACTAAGCGCCATCGCAACATTTGCGCTAACAGGCTTGTGACATTCCGTACAGGCAGTGCTGAAAATTTGTTCGCCCGAAGCATCTGCGGCTGGAGTGTAGTCTCTGCTGGTGCCGCAACCCGTTAATACTAATAACGCAATTCCAAAAAATACTTTATTCATTTTATGTCCTTATAATTAGTTACTTATCTTTTAAGTGTAATTTCTTAGATACATCGTCTAGATTGATCGTGTATCTATTCCTAAACAAATTAATTTTCTTTTTTTATGTGAAACTTACCTGCCCAAGTTCTACCTCAAAAATACCAAAACTACAGCTTTACACATTATCTAGGTACTAGATCGTTTGTCAAACGATTATTTTTGCACTATTAAAATTTCTCTACCTAATTAGTAGATAAATAAATAAAAAGACATACTCCCTTTAGTCATTATTGATATTTGTTAACATATTCTTGACATTGGCTATGCTATCTTGCGCCTGCGCGACGATGAATACAATTCAACTGTTTATAAAATATCAAGCGTATTTAAGAGACAGAAGAGATCTAAAATACCCAATTTTTCTTCTAATCATTTGATTGCTAAATGAATCATATGTTATTTTAATGAACAAAAATTTCATCGTACAACACAGGCATTGTACTTTACTTATTACTACAATAATTATCACAGAGGGGAGTTGAATGATTAAAAAAACAAAAGCTTTAGTTTTATTTATTGCAATGAGTCTATTCGTTGTAAAGAATGCATCGGCTGAAGCGATCGTTGATGATTTTCAGGTGTGGGGAAATGTAACTACGACCGGTAATTTTGGTGCAATTAATCCTAATAATCCTGATTTAAAAAGATTCAGATGGTGGCTGGAAGGACAAGGTCGTTTCGGGAATGAGGCATCTCAGTTCACCCAAGCATTGGTTCGTCCGGGTTTAGGTTATGCGATCACGGATAAAATGGTGGCTTGGGTTGGTTATGCTTGGGCACCGACTGCACAACCTCTTGGAAGAAAACCATTTGACGAACACCGTTTATGGGAACAAGTGACTTGGGCTGATAATTTTCCTTTTGGAAGATTGACATTGCGTAGTCGTTTTGAACAACGTTTCTTCGATCATGATGTACCCGTTCCTGGCCCTAACCCGGTTGCACATCGATTCCGTCAATTGGTGAAGCTTGCAGTTCCATTAACAGCAATTCATCCTAATTTGCTTTTTATCATTCAAGATGAATTGTTTATCAATATGACGACTATGCATGATGGTTTTATAAGCCGTGGCTTTGATCAAAATCGGGGCTTTGTAGGACTTGGATACAAGCTTACTCAATACGCCACATTTGAGATGGGCTATATGAATCAGCTGATCAACAGACCACATAGCGCTCGTCCAGATCAGATGATGCATAATTTAAGCGTAAACTTGTTGATGAACTTCTAGCTGTTCTTGACGATAAAAATAAATAATAGAACTTATCGTTCGAATTTAAATTCAATAAATCCGATTAGTGCGTATTAATAGAGTAATAAAAACGTACTAATCGGATAAATTTTTTAGCCCATATTTTTCTGTGCTTTATCTCTCATACGTAAGAATAGATCATTTGGAAAGTGACGTGAATTTCTCATTTCAGAGTGACTTTGGTCGAATTTTCCTTGGTAATTAACAAGATTTTATTCTCAACGGAATCAAGCTGCTACAGTCCTGTTTTTAGAAATATTTTGATTAGAGTCAGGTAAATTGGTATACACTCACCATTCTAAAAAGATTTTTTCAAAGGTTTTTTTGTTTTTTAGGTTTTAATATCGCGATATTGTTATTCAAAATTACTGATTGTTTTTTTGTTTCTTGGTATTTGAATAAAATCTCAAATATTCGTTATAAAATTGGCATAACATCGTTTGCATGCGAAAATCAATGCAACTTCGTAAGTTGACTCCTTATTTTTAACATGTCCAATAATTTGCCAGTTCTTGAATTTAAAAGCAGTACTTTTTTTGCACCCATTTTAATTCTATTTAGTAATGACGTCGCTGACATCGAAGAGGCGTTAGAGAAGAAAATTAAATTAGCCCCGGAGTTTTTTAAAGATTCGCCACTCATTATCGATTTGACTGAGCTTAATAAACATGCGAAGGAAATCGATTTCAGTCATATTACGCAACTGTTACGTCGTGTAGGTTTTTTTCCGGTAGGTGTGCGAGGAGGTAATGAGCAGCAAAATAAACAAGCGAGAGAGCTTTTTATTCCTATCGATACGGTACGAGAACTGACTAATTTGGTTATTACTGATGACAAAAATAACTCGGTAACCTCCCAGCAAGCAAACAAGCAACCAGCTGCGGCTGAAATCAAACCAGAAGTTGTCGATCATGCTTCACTCCCCTCTAAACCTGTCTATATCGCAGCAACATTGGTGACACAACCAATACGCTCTGGTCAACGTGTCTACGCCTCTGGCGATTTAGTCGTTATGTCGCAAGTCAGTGCTGGAGCTGAAATAATGGCTGAGGGAAATATTCATGTTTATAATACGCTGCGAGGACGTGCTTTGGCAGGAGTGCACGGTAATACCGCGGCTCGTATTTTCTGCTTCGATATGCAAGCAGAGCTTATTTCTATTGCGGGTGACTATAAAACCAGCGAAGATTTGAATAAACAAATTTATAAGAATCCAGTGCAAATATATTTACAAGATCATGCTTTGATCATTAAAGAGATCGTTTAAGACTCAATCTAGCAAAGGAGACTCAATTGGCAAGAATTATTGTTGTGACATCAGGCAAAGGTGGCGTTGGTAAAACGACAACCAGCGCGGCAATCGCTATGGGATTAGCAAAAAAAGGTCACAAAACCGTTGTAATCGATTTTGATGTGGGCCTCCGCAATTTAGATCTGATTCTGGGGTGTGAGCGTCGTGTCGTTTATGATTTTATTAATGTGATTAATGGGGAAGCGAGTCTCAATCAGGCATTGATAAGAGATAAAAATTGCAATTTATTGTATATCCTGCCAGCTTCTCAGACGCGGGACAAAGAAGCGTTGACCCAAGAAGGAGTTGGCAAGGTTCTGGAAGAACTATCCAAAGATTTTGAATACATTGTTTGCGATTCTCCTGCAGGGATTGAAAAAGGCGCCAACCTAGCGCTTTATTTTGCGGACGATGCTTTTGTCGTAACCAACCCAGAAATTTCCTCAGTACGCGATTCGGACCGTATGCTTGGTATTTTATCGAGTAAATCACGCCGCGCAGAAAGAGGTGAAGAGCCGATCAAAGAATATTTATTACTGACCCGCTACGATCCCGATCGAGTCAAACAGGGTGAAATGTTAAGTTTGGATGATGTACAGGAAATATTATCGTTGCAATTATTAGGCATCATTCCTGAATCGAAATCAGTTTTATCAGCCTCCAATGCTGGAATTCCGGTTATTCTGGATGAAAAAAGCGAAGCGGGGCGGGCTTACGAAGATGTCGTGGCTAGATACTTGGGAGAAGACCGTCCGCACCGGTTTATTGAAGCGAAACAGGGCTTTTTCAGCAAGTTGTTTGGAGGGAAAAAATGAGTTTACTAGATTATTTTCGGCTATCTAAGCCTAAATCGGCGCCACTTGCCAAAGAACGCTTGCAAATCCTCGTTGCCCATGAACGTAGTTACCGTAATCAACCTTCTTGGCTGCCACAGTTGCAACAAGAATTGTTGGACGTTATTCGAAAATATGTCAACGTCGATCAAAATGCGATTTCGGTTAATTTTGAGCAAGATGATAATCAAGAAACATTAGAACTCAATATCGTATTACCAGATCGAAATACTGTCACAGACAAAAGCTATAGCAGCAATTAATGAACATATTGTTATCGATATTCTGTCGTTTTACATGCCAAGTCGCGTAAAAATGCGCTATTCAATTTTTGTTTATCTTTCTTTCATTATTCTGCTGACAGCGTGTGCCACAACATCACAGCAACCTACGGCTACAAAGCCTGTTAAGACTGTCATTATTGAACCAACCCCCAAAGAACAGATTAAAGAGACTGCTAATTTTAATATTCTGGGAAGAATCGCTGTGCAAGATCGCAATCAAAGTTCGTCCGGTAGCTTTCGCTGGAAGCACTGGCCAGAAAATGATGAGATCATTTTATTTACCCCGTTGGGGCAAGTTGTCGCTGAAATTACCAAAAACAAGCAAGGTGTGCGTTTGATAACATCCAAGCTGGAAGCTTTTTATGCTGAAGATGTGGAAAGTTTGACACAAGAAGTATTAGGTTGGCGTTTGCCATTGAGCGGTTTGAGGTATTGGATTCAAGGGCTTCACTCGCCATTGACGCAAGCTGAAAAAGATTTTAATGAAAAAGATCAATTGATTGCCATGCGGCAAGACGGTTGGAACATTCAATACGGCAGTTACACTGCGGAGCAATCCGGGCGACCCAGTCTTCCCAAACGTTTGGATTTAACGTACGAGAATTTACGTATCAAATTAGCCATTGATGAATGGAAAGCTGAGTAAGAGCTTTTTGCAAAGATTTTCATTGATTAATTAATCGCATGCCTACATTTCCCGCACCCGCAAAATTGAATTTGTTTCTGCATGTGGTTGGTCGCAGAAGTGATGGCTATCACCTGCTGCAAACTGTCTTTAGGTTTCTCGAATACTCTGATCAAATCACTTTTGAAATACGCGAAGATGGCATCGTAAAATTGCAGACACCGCTTGCTGGCGTACCTGAAGAAAAAGATTTATGCGTTCGCGCTGCAAAGCTTTTACAGCAAGTGACTGGAAGCAAACAAGGCGTCGACATCTATCTGGAAAAGAAAATTCCGATGGGGGGTGGTTTAGGTGGTGGTAGTTCCGATGCGGCAACGACGCTTTTGGCGCTGAATCGCCTGTGGGCATTGCATTTGAATCAAAAGCAATTACTCGAATTAGGGTTGCAATTGGGCGCAGATGTTCCCGTATTTGTTTTTGGACAAAATGCTTTTGCCGAAGGTGTAGGAGAGCAACTTTCTGCGTTGGCTTTGCCCCCAGCTTGGTATGTGGTGCTCGTTCCGTCTGTGCAAATCTCCACCGCAGAAATTTTTTCCAGTAAGGAATTGACACGTAATACGATTCCTATCAAAATACCGCCCTTTTCTATCTATCAAGGACATAATGATCTGGAGGCAGTAGTTTGTCAGAATTATCCTGAAGTAGCGAGATGTTTGCAGTGGCTAAAGCAGCAAGAAAATACTACAATAGCGTCGATGAGTGGTTCGGGTTCTTGTGTATTTGCTGAGTTTTCAACGTTTTCGGCCGCGCAAGCAGCTTTTGAACGAATTCCTGCTGATATGACAGGTTTTTTAGCAAAAGGATTAGAGTGTCATCCCATGTATGAAGCGATGGGATAAAATTTGGGGAGTCGCCAAGCGGTAAGGCACCGGATTTTGATTCCGGCATTCGTAGGTTCGATCCCTACCTCCCCAGCCAACGCGTTTTAATGTTGTATAGCGATACATCTCACCATACTTTAGTCAAACAAAACGCCAAACGAGAATAATCCTAGAAACGTACTTTTTAAGCACTGCTCTATAAAAATGATAATCGCCGCTGTGTTAATTCAGCCTTTTCAAAAAAGTTAATGCCATGTCTTACGACAGTTTAATGGTTTTTACCGGAACGGCGCACCCTAAGCTTGCTCAGGATGCAGTCAAACACCTCAATATTCATTTGGGCCGTGCCAATGTGGGGCGTTTTAGCGATGGTGAAGTAATGGTTGAGATTCTGGAAAATGTCCGCGGAAAGGATGTTTTTGTATTGCAATCCACCTGTGCCCCTACCAATGACAGTTTGATGGAAATATTAGTTATGGTGGATGCATTAAGACGTGCTTCTGCAGGACGCATAACTGCCGCGATTCCCTATTTTGGGTATGCGCGCCAAGACAGAAGGCCGCGTTCGGTACGCGTTCCTATTACTGCCAAAGTGGTGGCTAATATGCTCACCACAGTAGGAATTGATCGACTATTGACAATGGATTTGCACTCCGATCAAATCCAGGGTTTTTTTGATATCCCTGTCGACAATATTTATGGAATGCCCATCCTATTGGGTGATGTTTGGAAACATAATTACGAAAATTTGATCGTGGTCTCCCCCGATGTCGGTGGCGTCGTTCGCGCACGGCATATGGCGAAACGTTTGGAATGCGATTTGGCTATTATCGATAAACGTCGCCCTAAACCTAATGAGGCTAAGGTGATGAATATCATCGGTGAAGTCAAAAACCGCACTTGCGTCATCATTGATGACTTAGTCGATACTGCCAATACGCTCTGTGAAGCCGCTCAAGCATTAAAAGATCACGGGGCAAAATCAGTGATAGCATATTCGACTCACGCAGTATTATCAGGTAACGCGGTGCAACGTATCGAAAAATCAGTATTGGATAAATTGGTCGTCACCGATACCATTCCGTTGCGTGACGATGCATTAGCGTGTGAGCGTATCTGCCAACTCAGTATTGCCAATCTTCTAGCGGAAACGATGCTGCGCATCAGCAATGAAAGTTCGCTTAGTTCGTTGTTTATGGAATAAAATTTTATGTGTTTTTTTAACTAGACTTGCTTTGGTCGCGAACAAGTCATTTTTAGGGAGTAAGTAGAATGAAAATTGAAGTCAGTGCTGAAAAGCGCGAATTGCAGGGAAAGGGTGCGAGCCGCCGCCTGCGCAAATCTGGCAAAGTGCCAGCCGTTGTGTATGGAGGAGATCAATCCGCTGAATCGATAGAAATGGATCATAACGACATTTTCTATAAGCTTAAAATGGAAGCTTTTCATGCGTCGATTCTATCGTTGAATATTTCTGGAAAAGCAGAACAAGTATTATTACGTGATGTTCAATGGCATCCATTCAAACAACAAGTGCTGCATGTTGATTTTCAACGAGTCGATAAAAATAAGAAAATACACATGAAAGTGCCATTGCACTTTATCAATGCCGAGATTTCTCCGGGAGTGAAAGTTTCCGGTGGCATCGTTTCGCATATTTTGACCGAAGTCGATATTAGTTGCTTGCCGAAGGATTTGCCGGAATTCATTTCTGTTGATTTGGGTGAAATGACTGCTGGACATTCTTTGCATCTGAGCGATTTGATATTGCCAAAAGGTGTGGAAATCGTTGCATTGTCAAAAGGTGATAATTCACCCGTGGCTACAATAGTGATCCCACGCTCAGTGCTTGCTGAAGAAGAGGGAGCAGCTGCTACCGCAGCCGCTCCAGAAGCTAGTGCAGCTAAAGGGGCGGAAAAGAAAGCTGAATAAAAAATCTACGATTTTTTTGCTGTTAAAAATCTGCCGTCATTTCAACGAGTGCCGGCAGTTTTTGTTTTGTTCACTTGGTGGTGAGTTTTTTACATGAAGCTGATTGTCGGTCTTGGTAATCCGGGTAAAGAATATATCGGAACCCGCCATAATGCGGGGTTTTACTGGATTGATCAATTGGCAAAACAACTCGGAATTACCTTGAAACTCGAAACAAAGTTTCATGGATTGTGTGCGCGTATCCAGCAAAATGGTGAAGAATGCTGGTTGTTGCAACCGCAAACCTTTATGAACGCAAGTGGGCGAGCAGTTGCTGCATTGAGTCAGTTTTATAAGATCCAACCCGATGAAATTGTTGTCATTCACGATGAATTAGATCTATTGCCCGGTGAAGCCAAATTAAAAAAAGGTGGAGGTTTGGGCGGACATAATGGACTAAAAGATATTACCGCTAAATTGGGAACACAAGATTTTTGGCGTTTGCGTATTGGAATTGGTCATCCGGGAGAACGCAGCGCAGTGGTTGGTTATGTATTGAATCTTCCTAGCAAAGAAGAAGCGCAATTAATTGATCAGGCTATTGAAAGAAGTTTCGCAATCTGGCCGCAGATTGTAAAAGGTGAATGGCAACAGGCCATGCTAAAGTTACATACTAAAACATAAAATTGACAAACATTCATTAGAGCAAAATCATGAGCCTTAAATGCGGTATTGTTGGACTCCCCAATGTCGGTAAATCGACTTTATTCAATGCGTTAACTAAAGCAGGCATTGCGGCGGAAAATTATCCTTTTTGTACCATCGATCCGAATGTCGGCATCGTTGAAGTGCCGGATCCTCGTTTGCAAAAATTATCTGAGATTGTCAAACCACAAAAAATTCAACCAGCTATCGTTGAATTCGTCGACATTGCAGGTTTAGTTGCTGGAGCATCGAAAGGCGAAGGACTGGGTAATAAGTTTTTAGCCAATATTCGCGAAACGGACGGTATCGTCAATATGGTGCGTTGTTTTGTTAATGATAATGTGGTGCATGTAGCCGGTAAAGTCGATCCTATTTCGGATATTGAAATTATTCAAACTGAATTATCACTGGCGGATTTAGCCACGGTCGAAAAAACACTGTTGCGTGAATCGAAAGTTGCAAAATCCGGCAGCAAGGATGCTATTAAACTGTGTGGTTTGCTGGAGAAAATGCAAGCGCATCTCGATCAAGGAAACCCTGCCAGAACACTTAATTTGGACAAAGAAGAAAAACAATTGTTGCAGCCGCTGTGCTTACTCACTGCAAAACCAGCGATTTATGTCGCCAACGTTGATGATCATGGGCTACAAGAAAATCCATTGTTAGAACGTGTCAAACAGTTCGCGGCGAAGGAGGGCGCTCCGGTAGTTCCCATTTGCGCCACCCTCGAAGCAGAAATTGCAGAACTATCCGATGAAGATAAAAAAGTGTTTCTTGTCGATCTAGGTTTAGAAGAACCTGGTTTAAATCGCTTAGTACGTGCTGGTTATGAGTTATTGGGTTTGCAAACGTATTTCACTGCGGGCGTGAAAGAAGTCCGTGCCTGGACAATTCATAAAGGTGACACCGCACCACAAGCAGCTGGAGTAATTCACACTGATTTTGAGAAAGGTTTTATTCGTGCGGAAGTCATCAGTTACGATGACTTTATTGGATATCACGGTGAGCATGGTGCCAAAGAAGCTGGAAAAATGCGTTTAGAAGGAAAAGAATATATCGTTAAAGACGGCGACGTGATGCATTTCCGTTTTAATGTTTAACGAATTTAATATTGTTCAAATAAAGGATAATGGTTTCCATTATCTAAAAACAATATTTTCCCCAATATACACATCGTATTGGCTGAATTACGATTTCACCATAGAAGCTATTTATGGAGAATCTCATCATGAAGACATTAAGATATTTGATACTGGCAGTTTCTTTTACGGTGTTAAGTGCTTGTGCGCAAATGGGGTCGTCCGTACTACTCTCTCAAGGTAAGATTGCTGAGGGCGATCATGGTGCGATGATAAGTCATTATCAAACGCTTGCAAACGAAGCTAAAGATAGATTAACAGCCAATAAAAAGATTTTGGATGATTATGAAGCTCGCCCCTATTATTATGGCAGACGTGGGTTAGATCTCCAATCACATGCAACCGCAAATATACGCGCATATGAAAAAGAATTTAGAAAAAATTTGGAACTTGCTGAATTCCATAAAAGAATGGCAGTCAAGCAGGCTGAGCTAAATGGCAATAGCGCAGAGGCTCATTTAGAAAATGAATATATTTCTGAAAAACCAGTACAGCTTGAAAAAACTAAATTATGAATGGTGTTGTTGTCGTAGAAGTAAAAAGTAGTAAATAGTTAAATAGTGTGTAGTTGAATTTTGTAGTGAATTAAAAATTACCCGTGTTCATCGTAATACGGGTAATTTTTTTGGTATGTTAAAAAGGTAAGACAAAATCGAGTGAAAAAAGAATTTGATCTTTATTGCCAGCAAAAGGGCGATAAGCTGCGGCATGATACGCGTCTACTCGATCGTAGCGAATATTGGGTCTGATCATTAATTTCTTCATGGAATCCCATTTAACGCCTAGCGCCTTAGCGGCTTTCCAGTTGATACCGACAGTCGCGACATAATAATCTGCAGGCGTAATCGTCACGGTAGTAAGATCTCCCGCATGACTCACGGGTACGCCATTAACTACATTTGTAGCTGCGGCAATGCGAAAAGGGGAGGGGTTGCGAAAACCATCTCTATCTCTAAACCATTCACCGCGAAATCCCAACGAAACATTTTCGGTAAGATCATAGTAGAGGTGCGTGATAACTCCCATCCATTCTGCATCTTTTGTGACATTCGTATATTTCAAGTTATTTAATAAGACGCCATCTGCAAAACCATGAATGTGATGCAGAACCAGCAAGGTTTTGGGGTTGAAACGATGCTGGAATACCATGTTATACATTCCCCATGATTCATTACTGCGTGCAGAAGCTTCGCTATAAGTTCCGGTCACATTGAAAGAGGTAGCGCGGTTATCACTTGTCCAAGCGATACCGAAAATACCGCCCCAATTGCCTAATTGTCTGTTCCAACCACCATCCCAGCCACCCGTCGCACTACCCGTTATTGCGCTGCTCATAATGGCCCAATTGTCATTAATGGCATAGTTCGCTTGTATGCCGGTGTGTGTGAAGGGCTCGCCAGCATTATAAGAATAGGCGCGAGTATAGAAAAAATTGTCTGGGGCCGGAAATGTTTCAAAACCGGTTGGCGAATAAAAATGTCCCATTTTTAAATTCAAGCCATTTTTACCAATAGGTACGTGTGCTTCGAGAAAAGCTTGGGGTAAAGCTATGCCGTAAGTACGGGTAGAAGCGCAACATATGTGCAAATCCCAGTCACTGCGTTTAATTGCTTCACCGCTATGAACATCAAAAGCAGGTACTCCGAAAGCTTGTGTATAAATGGCATCGGTACCAAACATAAAATCAAAGCGCCCGCCAAAATCCCATTTATTGGTTTCAGATACTACAGAACGTTGTAAATATAAATTAAGTTGATTTAATTGAAACCGATTCGCTTGATCTGCAAAAGCTACTGGACCATTATATCCACCGGACTGGCTAGGATTAAAAGTAGCGCCTCCGTGAATCCATCCACCCCATTCCAACCGATTGTCTTTTATGAAGTTTGTTAGTTTGTTGGCGTGCAAATTGAGCGGATACGCAAGAAAAATAAAAATAAGTGTGAAACAAGTAACTGAAAAAAATGGGTATTTAAAACAATTCATTTTGATTATTGAGGGATAAAAATGTACAACAATATTTTGTTGGTTTATTGTAATAAACTAACTTAAATTCAAACTCTTTGATTTGATAGATTTTTAATTAAAGGTAAGATAAAATCTCCTTATTATGAATGTGCCTATTGATCATATTTTTAATTCAGCGTAGAGTGTCGACTCAAGATAGATCTTCTATTTTGAGATTAAGTGGTTTCCTTTTAAATTTGTAGAGAAAGGAGTACGCATTATGCTGAAAGAGAAAGATTATAAACCGCTTGCCATGCAGTATTTCAATAATACTGTGCAAATTTCACATCCCACGCCTCCTATTTCGGTCACTTTTGATTCGCCTGCGCTGAATGTCATGACAGATTTACGCAAAATACAAGCAGCCGTAATTTCACCTGATGTATCTATGGAAATTGCCAATACTTATATGATTCAGCGAGGTGTGCGTACTCTTCTTGTGGTGCATGACAATCAATCGTTAGTAGGAATTATTACTGCTACTGATATTTTAGGTGAAAAACCTATGCGGTTTGTGCAGCAACGAAACATTAAACATAACGAAATTCTTGTAGCGGATATTATGACGCCACTGAAAAAATTAGAAGCAATTCCATTGGAAGAAGTGGAGCATACGCGAGTGGGAAATATTGTTGCGAGCTTATATGAAAGTGGGCGTTTACATGCATTAGTAGCAGACAGTATTAAACATCTTGGTTTATCAACAATTTGTGGTATTTTTTCTTGGACCCAAATCGAAAAACAACTTGGTAGAAAGATTACCACCCCCGTTAAAGTTGCCAAAAGTTTTGCGGAAATTGGATCGACTCTTATTACAAATTAATTTCTCCGAAAGCTGGTAACGAATCATTTTAGATGGCCATGTTGCTGTATATTATTTTTCAGAAAAGAATTCGCGCGCCTTATCCATCCAAGATTTAGCGCGTGGGCTATGTCTTGAACCATCTTGTAGGCTGATTGATTCCAGTTCTTCCAATAATTCTTTTTGTCGAGAAGTTAGTTTAACCGGCGTCTCGACAATTACATGGCATAGCAAATCTCCTTTGCTAGAGCTGCGTACGCCTTTGATGCCTTTTTCACGTAAACGAAAAATTTTTCCGGTTTGCGTTTCGGCAGGGATTTTTATTTTTGCATGTCCTTCTAGAGTCGGTACCTCAATTTCTCCTCCTAATGCGGCGACGCTAAAACTAATCGGAATCTCGCAATGCAAGTCATCATTGTCCCGTCGAAAAACAGAATGGGCTGACAAGTTTACTACCACATACAAATCGCCAGGAGGACCTCCGTTCATGCCCGATTCGCCTTCGCCTGAAATACGAATACGATCACCGTCATCAACACCAGCCGGAATTTTTACATTTAAAGTTTTATGTTGTTTGATGCGTCCAGATCCATGACAGGTATTACACGGATTAGCAATAATTTTGCCATTTCCCTGACATTTGGGGCAGGTTTGTTGTATCGAAAAAAAACCTTGCTGCATTCTGACTTGCCCATGCCCATTACAAGTAGGGCATGTTTTGGGTGAGGAACCTGGTTTAGAGCCATCCCCATGACATGTTTCACAGGTCTCCATGGTAGGAATACGGATTTTTGTTTCTGATCCTCGAGCTGCCTGTTCTAAGGAGATTTCCATGTTGTAGCGAAGGTCAGAACCGCGATGCATATTGGATCGTCCGCCACGTGTTCCAAATATGTCTCCGAAAATATCGCTAAAAGCATCTGAGAATCCTTGCGCGCCGTCTCTGCCACCGGCACTAGCGTCCACTCCAGCGTGGCCAAATTGATCGTAAGCGGAGCGCTTATTCGCATCAGTTAATATTTCATAAGCCTCTTTAGCTTCTTTAAATTTTTCTTCGGATTTTGCGTCGCCCGCGTTTCGATCTGGGTGGTGTTTCATCGCCATCTTACGATAAGCTTTTTTGATCGTTTCTTCATCCGCATTGCGGTTAACCCCGAGTACTTCGTAATAATCACGCTTAGGCATATTGGTTCCAAACTATCGATACACGATAAAAATCATCATAAATAAAAACTTTTGTTAAACGCTAAAACGCAGAGAATGCAAAAGACTTTATGCCTATTTTGCATTTTCTGCGTTGCGAACGAGAGCAACAATAACTTACTTTTTATCTTTCACTTCTTCAAACTCTGCATCAACAACTTCACCTTCTACAGGTTTTTCTTGCTTACTCGAAGATGAAGAAGCGCCTGCGCCAGGCTGCGCTTGAGCTTGTTGATCACCGCCATCTTTTTGATACATTTTTTCAGCTAGTTTATGGGACGCTTCAGCCAAAGCTTGCGTTTTTGCATCGATATCTTCTTTTTTGTCGGTTTTAAGAACATCTTCCGCTTCTTTCAACGCCGCTTCGATTTTAGATTTTTCTTCATCACTGAGCTGTTCGCCATACTCTTTTAGCGATTTTCTAACTGAATGAATCATGCCATCACATTGGTTGCGACTCGAAACGAGCTCCAATATTTTATGATCTTCCTCAGCATGTGCTTCCGCATCTTTTACCATGCGTTCGATTTCAGCATCTGATAGGCCAGAACTGGCTTGAATCTTGATTTTATTTTCTTTGCCAGTTGCTTTATCTTTCGCTGAAACATGCAAAATGCCATTAGCATCAATATCAAATGTCACTTCAATTTGAGGCATTCCGCGTACTGCTGGAGGAATATCGCTCAAATTAAATTGCCCCAAACTTTTATTGCCCGACGCCATTTCTCGTTCACCTTGAAGCACATGGATGGTAACTGCGGTTTGATTGTCTTCCGCCGTTGAGAACACCTGCTGCGCTTTGGTTGGAATCGTGGTGTTTTTCTGAATCAGTTTGGTCATTACACCACCCAGCGTTTCGATGCCTAATGACAACGGCGTTACATCGAGTAGCAGCACGTCTTTGACGTCACCTTTTAATACGCCGCCTTGAATTGCGGCGCCTACCGCGACTGCTTCGTCAGGGTTAACGTCTTTACGTGGTTCCTTACCGAAAATCTCTTTCACTTTTTCTTGTACTTTCGGCATACGGGTTTGTCCACCGACCAGAATCACATCATCGATATCAGATGCGGTTAAACCAGCGTCTTTAATTGCGGTACGGCAAGGTCCCACAGTGCGGTCGATCAAGTTTTCAACTAGGCTTTCCAGTTTTGCGCGGGTAATTTTTACGGCCAAATGCTTAGGCCCAGAAGCATCTGCCGTGATGTAAGGCAAATTCACCTCGGTTTGCTGGCTGGATGACAATTCAATTTTGGTTTTTTCCGCAGCATCCTTCAGACGTTGTAACGCTAACATGTCTTTTTTCAGATCAATGCCGGTTTCTTTCTTGAATTCATCCACCAAATACTCAATTACTCGTGAATCAAAATCTTCGCCACCTAAAAACGTATCGCCATTGGTAGCCAATACTTCAAATTGGTGTTCACCATCAATTTCGGCAATCTCAATGATAGAAATATCAAAGGTACCGCCGCCCAGATCATAAACCGCGATTTTGCGATCACCTTCTTTTTTATCCAAACCAAACGCCAATGCAGCGGCGGTTGGTTCGTTGATAATCCGTTTAACTTCGAGACCAGCAATGCGTCCCGCATCTTTGGTGGCTTGCCGTTGCGAATCGTTAAAATAAGCTGGTACGGTAATAACGGCTTCCGTTACAGGCTCACCTAAATAATCCTCGGCAGTTTTCTTCATTTTCATCAAAACTTGCGCGGAAACTTCCGGCGGTGCGATTTTCTTGCCACGGACTTCAACCCAGGCATCATTATTGTCGGCCTTGACAATGCTATACGGTACCATTTTGATGTCACGCTGTACCATTTCCTCATCAAAACGACGACCTATCAGGCGTTTCACCGCAAATAGTGTATTTTTAGGATTGGTAATCGCTTGCCGTTTGGCGGATGCGCCAACTAAAACTTCACCATCTTCCGTATAGGCAACTATTGAAGGCGTTGTTCTGGTGCCTTCGGCGTTTTCGATCACCTTCGGATTGCCGCTTTCCATCACGGATACACACGAATTAGTTGTACCCAAATCGATACCGATGATTTTTCCCATGTTTAGATCCTTATAAAAATAAACTCAATGAATTAATGAATAAATAGAGATGGTTTTAATAAATTCAAGCTTCCGCTGTTTTGGATACCGATACCAACGCGGGACGCAAAATTCTGTCTTGCAGTTTGTATCCCTTTTGCATGACTTGCACCACTGTATTAGGGGCAAGTTCCGAGTCGACCATGCACATCGCTTGGTGTTGGTGCGGATCAAATTTTTCTTCTTTGGGGTTGATAACGCTGATACCAAATTTATCAAAAGCACTTAATAATTGTTTATGCGTGAGCTCCATCCCGTTTTTATAACTTTCGATGGTAGCATTTTCGATTGCCAGGGCTGCATCTAAGCTATCCATTACATCCAATAAGGCATTGGAAAAATTCTCGATCGCATATTTATGCGCATTGGTCACATCAGTTTGTGCACGTTTGCGAATATTCTCGGTTTCCGCTTTGGCGCGCACCCAAGCATCATAATGTTCGGCCGCCTTGGTTTCAGCTTCCTTTAGTTGTTGCTCAAGAGTAGGGGCAGCATTATCAACAGCTGTCGTTTGAACTGTTGCATCACTACTCATGCCTGGAATTTTTGTTTCGTCTCCATCCATTGGCTTAGACATATCGTTATTTTCTGAATTATTTGGATTTTCTGGGGGTTGCATTCGGCCTCCTAATGTTTAATGAAAGCGATATTAGGGCACTTGAGCTGATTTCAAGAGCATTGATAAAAATAATTTGGTTTTTTTATTAAAAAATAGAATAATTGCTTTCGGAAGACACACTAAATCAATGGTGAAATAGCATTATTCTGCAATTTTCCTTGCTAAAGAAACAGCCCGACCCAAGTAATTCGAAGGTTTGAGTGCAAGTAACCGAGTTTTTTCGGATTCAGGGATTTTTAGGGTATTGATGAACTGATGCAATGCTTCCTGGGTGATACCTTCTTTCCCACGAGTCAGTGCTTTCAATTGCTCGTATGGATTCTCGATTTGATAGCGGCGCATTACTGTTTGAATGGGTTCGGCTAGAATTTCCCAAGCGTTGTCTAAATCGTCTTGTAACTTAATCAAATTGACATCGAGTTTATTCAACCCTTTTAAGCAAGAATCATAAGCCAGCAGGGTGTGACCTAAAGCAACGCCAATATTACGCAATACGGTTGAGTCGGTTAAATCGCGTTGCCATCGAGAAATCGGTAATTTTTCACTAAAATGGCGCAATAAAGCATTCGCAATACCTAAATTTCCTTCAGCATTCTCAAAATCAATCGGATTGACTTTATGCGGCATTGTCGAGGAACCTACCTCATTTGCTTTCATTTTTTGCTTGAAATAGCCTAATGAAATATAACCCCAAATATCGCGATTCAAATCCAACAAGATCGTATTGATTCTTGCGTAGGAATCAAATAATTCAGCCACCATGTCGTGGGGTTCGATTTGTGTCGTGTATGGATTGAACTCTAAACCCAGCTTTTCAACAAACTGTCGCGCAAATGTTTCCCAATCGATATCAGGATAAGCCGAAAGATGTGCATTATAGTTACCGACCGCACCATTGATTTTTCCTAGGATACTGACTTCAGCCAATTTCTTTCTGCCGCGCTGCAAACGATAAATCACGTTAGCAAGCTCTTTACCTAATGTGGTTGGTGTTGCTGGTTGGCCATGAGTACGCGCCAGCATTGGGACATCCGCGAGCTGATGGGCTAGCTCCACTAAGCGACTGATAATTCTATCCAAAGCAGGCAGCATGACATGCTCTCGGCTGGATTGGAGCATCAAGGCATAGGCAAGATTGTTAATATCTTCCGATGTGCATGCAAAATGGATAAATTCCATCGATTGCGCAATTTCAGGATTTTTAACCAGCAATTCTTTTAACCAATATTCGATGGCCTTAACATCGTGATTAGTGATTGCCTCGATGGTTTTAACCCTTTCCGCATCGGCAACCGAAAAATCGTTGGATAATTGATCGAGAAATGACTTGGCCTGCGATGACAAAGAAGGAATTTCGGTAATGTTAGGCTCGTCACTTAAGGCGATGAACCATTCTATTTCTACTTGAACTCGGTAACGAATTAAGGCGAATTCGCTGAAATATTGCCGTAAAGCTTCTACTTTTGCGAAATAACGACCATCTAACGGTGATAATGTGGTAATAACGGAAAGACTCATGGTAATGATATGGAATTAAGCTGCGTATTTTATCACGCAGCTCAATAAGCGATGACGTCAAATTTCTAAATCAGAGTTGATCTCGGTGATTACGCCAAGGTTGATCGAATGGCAAGGAATTTCAGCGTTTATCAATAGAAGATCGAGTTGCAGGAAATTTTTTTTCGTGAATTTCCTGTAATAAAAATATTTCTTCTAATACTTCGAGTGGAAATCCCTGCCTGTTTCGATCTTTTTCTACGACGAGTAATTTTTCGATGAATGGATAAAATTCTTTGTACCCCCAATGCAGTAAAATCTTCTCCGCTATTCTCGGATAATTCACATCTAAAAGTGAATCCTTATCACCGAGTTGATTTGAAAACTCTTTGATTGTATTTTTCAATAACATCGCCACACTCTTTTTCTTTAATCCGAAATAAAACTTAATCGATAATGACTCAGTTTTATTATCTTACAGCTTAAATGTAAGTGCAAAACATCTAAAATAGATGGAAAACCCAGTATAACTATCCAATAAAGCGCCTTCTCAGTAAACGCCAAACTATTAAATGAGATCTCGATAGAGATTGCAAAATCATGGCTAGCAGTTTTTCTATAAAAAATCAATTGTCACAGGTGCGACATTTTGTCGCATTGCTATTTTCATATCTCCGCAAGATAATCAACGAATAAGAGCTTTTTCAGAAGTTATTTATAAGCTCTTGGGGACAAAAATAATATCGAAACAAACATCATTGATAGGAAGTAGTTATGCATAAAAATTTCAAATTAAAACTGGTTGCAGCGACAGTGTTTACCACAACTGTTGCTTTTATGAGTGCCAGTCTGTTAGCACATACCCGACTAGAAGTTCCAGAAGTTACTGAAGGTGTTCGCGCTTCAAATAACGTAGTCATCGGGCATGGTTGCGGTGAAAACCCTGGGAAAAATGTGATTGGTACGAGCGTCGTATTTCCTGATGGCGTGGATTCTACGATTACCGTCGATGGTGCTGCCTATGCTGGGAAAATAACCGACTTCATTACAAACTGGGGTAATTTGAATCAAAAAATCTACAGCACCGCTGTGTTTACATTCCAAGAAGAAAAAGAAGATGCTAATGAAAATGTTCTCGGTTTTTGGGCAGGCGGTGGCAATTCATTATCACAACATTTAACAGGATACATTCCTTTCCGAGTCAGCGCGGCAACTTTTGATGCAGACTCATGTGCAGCCAGCGTTAAAGTTTATGTTTCAATTGCAGATATCTGCGAAATTACACCGATATCTGGTTTTAGCACAGATGTGGTCAACTTATGGACGCATAATAATCTGGGAACACCATACGATAGAGCCGTTGACCCAACCAAGCCAACGGCTGATGATGGACCTGCATCGCTAACTTTTATTCGTGCAACCCCATTACCCGCATCGTGTAATGGCAAAGGCACCGTTGTTGAAATGAAACCGTCAGCAGTACAAATCAATCGTGACATGCCGATTAAGTACAACGGTACTCAGGTGTGGCCTAAGCCTTAATTAAACTTTTTTGATGAAGCAATTTTATATAAGGTTTTACATTAAATTTATCAAAATCATGAAAATACCAAATAAACTCAATATTCTTTTGTTGGTGACTGCTATCGGGTTGACAACGATGTATCAATCGGCTTCCGCACATACACGCCTTAAAACTCCGGTGATCAGCGAAAATAATGCAACTCATGGCAGTGATTACAATGCTGTGGTGATAGCTCACGGGTGTAGGGATGCAGCTACTAATGAAACCACTATTGACACCTTAGGAACAGTCGTCGTATTTCCCGATGGTAAAGATTCGACTATTACAGTCAATGGACAACCGCATAGTGGATCTTTAGCGGATTACGTAACTAACTGGGGCAATCCTGTTACCAAAATCCAAGATAAAAGCATTTTTCCTTTCGAAGATTACATCAAGGATCCTTTAGGCAATAAAATTGGATTCTGGACGGGGGGCGGCAAAGGATTGAAAGCTGGATTTCGTGCGGTTGTTCCAATAGCGACAGCAGGTGTTATTATCAATCCGGAGTCTTGTGCTAAAAGCGTTCAGTTTGTCGTCAGTATTGCTGATATTTGTCAAATAACCGATGCAGCAGGATTTAGTGATCAAAGCGTGATGTTTTGGACGCCTGCAGTGGGCTCGATTTATCAGGTTGAGGGTGCGCATGCCACAGATTCACCGGCTACTTTAACGGTAAATCGCAGTATCACAGCTTTGCCTGCTTCTTGTGGCGCTGGTGAAGACGTCGTCGTAAAACCTTCGGCCAATCAATTGAACCGTGATATGCGCATTATTTATGAAGGTCAACAAATTTGGCCGAAACAATAGTAAGGTTTTGAATTAATAAAAATAAATATTTATATTTCAACAAAAGCGGACTCTTTTTTAGGGGTTCGCTTTTGGCTTTAGAAAAATTATAAATTCAGAGTTGCTAGAAAGCACAAAAATTGTTTAAAGGAGTATCAAAATGTTCAAAATATATTTGAAGCAATTCATCGGTATGACAGCTTTTACCGCTTTACTATCATTGGCTTCTTCTTTCAGTCATGCACATGAAGCGGCCGCTACGATGGATGCTGACGGTACGGTGGCTCAATTTACAGGTTACGCGATTGTTACTTGTTCAATCGACGATAACGGAGTACCTGATAATTTAGTCGTGGCTGTCGAAGATCTTTCTCCGCCAGTACCAGGATTATTAGTGAGTATGCAGATTATTAAAGATAAATCTAATCTTGCTGCAAATACTACCGATCTGATATCTGGCGACGGTAACGCCAGTGCTCCAATGGTTGTGCATGGAGGACCGGGAAGTTATCATATCTTAGTGAATAAAACGGCTGCTGGTGCGAGGACTTTTCGAGTCGTTTTTCATTGCATGACTATGAACGATATACATACAACCACAGATATCGTCGTCAAGCAATTTCAATGATCACTATTCTGCATACTACTTTACTATAATAGTGTGCTAAGAAGATAACAGAATGAATTTTAGAAAAGTACTATTTATTGCAGTATTTATAGCGCACGGGCTATTTATTAACCCAGTGCGCGCCGATCATCTGGGGCTTGTGTCAAATTCTTGTCCTCTGACGATGCTCAATGGTGAGTCTGCGCAAAAACTAGGTGAATTGAAAGGAAAAGTAATTTATATCGATTTTTGGGCATCCTGGTGTCCACCATGCGTAAAATCTTTTCCTTTCATGAACCAACTTAATAACGAATTAAAAGATCAAGGGTTGCACGTCATTGGCGTCAATCTAGACGAGAAAGTCAGCGATGCAGAAAAATTCTTGGAAAGATACCCTGCGCAATTTTCGGTTCTCGCAGATCCAAGTAAACAGTGTGCGAAAGAGTTGCAAGTCATGGCAATGCCAACATCCGTCATTATTGATAAAAATGGTAAGATTCGTCATATTCATAAGGGATTTCGCCCCGATGAATCTGACAAATTGCGTAGCTTAGTTACTGAATTGCTACAGGAAGCTCCAGAAAATAATTAAATGGATAACTTCAAAGCACATATCAATAAATTTATAAAAAAGCTTAATATATTGTGCGTATAGCTTTGTTGTTGTCTTCGATTGTTTTTTGTTTGTTTTTGATGGGATGCGTCAATATCGCGGTTTGGGAGCGCGGTAATCTTGCCAAACCTTCGATGGACATTGACCCCAATCCTTTGCAGAGCGATTTTCAGGCACATAATTACAGCAGTCGCGAAGCTGCACCGAGTCATAAATCTTCATCTGGTGGGGGTGGCTGCGGTTGTTATTAGCTATTTCTAAATGACCTGCAATTTTTTTATCTACTCCACCTGCTTTGTCTGTAAGGTATCTCGATAAATTGCAATACCGGCATCGCAAGAATTTTCATCGAGCTCATCAATCTCATTGTTCGCAGCTCGTTGCTAAAAAATCTAAGCATGCTCTACACGCGCTTACCTCGGCTGCATTAGTATTACCTGGTTTGTTGATGTCTCCCAACGTTCAAACAGCACCGGGAGATCGCATTAATTTTCAATATGGCCGTTACGAAGAAGGGGCGCGCAATTTGTACGGCGTTCCGACTAAATACGCTCCCATCAGCGTGGATGTATTACATGGCAACGGTATTTTTTCACTGACTGACCGCACCAAATTTTCCTTCGCCTATACGCAAGACACTTGGTCGGGTGCAACGCCCATTACTACTACGCCGCTGGGTACTGATGGCGGTAACCGACCTTTAACTATTAATCAAGTCGTCGTCGGCGCGTCTCCCTTGATTAATAGCAAGGTATTGCTGGATCATGATTTGAATCCCATGGGACGAGATCCTTTAACTAAACAATTTACAGGTGCAGTTGATCCGCGCTCGGTATTGGTGATGTCTTCGGCATCGCCAGAAACCCGTCGTCAAGCAACTTTCGGCTTGAGTCACGAATGGAATGAAGCTGCAATTAATGTCAGTGGTGGGTTTTCCCGGGAAAAAGACTATAAATCCAGCTTTGGTAGTATCGGTGGGCGGATGGATTTTAACCAAAAAATGACTACATTGAAGTTCAATGGTAGCTATACCGATAGTGAAATTGGCGCGATTTTAGATCACGATCCAGCGCCTTATATCACCAAAACCGCTTATCAAGATCAGATTATCCGAAAAGGCGGCGCGACGGGGTCGGATATTTTACGCGGCAGTCGTTCCGATTGGGTTGCTAATGTTGGATTAACTCAAGTGTTGACCAAGAACTCGTTGATCGATGCCAATATTGGTTATACGCATAGTAATGGGTTCTTAGAAAATCCGTATAAAGTCATGTCGGTGATTTTTGTTAATCCCGCTGATTTAAACAATTCTTCAGGATTAATAACGGGTGATGTGCGTGCATTAATCGAACAGCGCCCGAATATTCGTAATCAAATCGCCTTGAATACAAAATATATCCACCACATTGATACTTTTAATGCCGCATTACATCTAGGGTATCGGCTATCTGTCGATGATTGGGGTGTGAATACGCATACTTTCGATGCCAGTTGGGTTCAACCCTTGGCAAGTGATTGGACGTTAACACCGCGCATTCGCTACTATTCACAAGATTCGGCAAGCTTTTATCGTGATTATTTATTATCAAAACAAACCTATCAAACAAAGTTTTATTTTGATGAGCAAAATCGGCAAATCTATGTCAACCGGAAAAATTCCGAAATTGAATATGTGCGTGATGCAAATTTACAATTGATCGATAAAGATGGTAACGCTGTCGATGAGGCGATTGCCCGGCCTAAAATAACGTACTATGACGATACCTTACTCCCAAAAAACTTTTCTAGCGATTATCGTTTAGCCGGATTTGGCGCATTGAGCGGCGGCTTTACGTTAACCAAGCGCTTGTGGAAAGGCGTTGAATTGGAAACGGGATTTGAGTATTACACGCGTGCCAGTTCGATGCAGATTGGCGGCGGCAATAGTAATTTTGCGGATTTCGACTATTATGTCGCGAATGCGGCGATAAAAGTTGATATGGAAAGAAGCGATGCAACAGGATCTCCGTTTGCGCAATCGCATCAAAACCATCATGCTGGCACGCATGAATTCCACAAAGTTCCGCCTGCAGGCATTATGTTTGGTCATATGTTGCCCGCAAAAGGTGATTTGATGGTGGGATATCGGTTCATGCTCGGTAAAACCAACGGTAACATGCAACACGGTACCCATGCCGTCATCGATCAAACCATTATCGATCAAGGTTGTTGCGATACCATACCTTGCCGGTTTGCGCCGAGTACAATGAACATGCATATGCACATGATCGATATTATGTATGCGCCGACTCGATGGTTAAATGTCATGTTGATGCCAACATTTATGGATATGGATATGAATCTGCGAAAACTCGCTAATGCACCGCCTGCCAAACCGGGTACGCATGAACATCAAGGTATTGGTGGGCATGAAACTGGTGCGATTGGTGATACTTATCTTTCGGGTTTAATCAAATTGCTTGATATCCCTGGTCATCGTGCGCACATCAGTATCGGTTTCAGTGCGCCGACCGGTAAAGTGGATATTGAACAACGCCGCATGCACCGTGTTGATTCTGGATTAATTCATTTTGGCATGCAATTGGGCAGCGGCACGTGGGATTTTATGCCGAGCCTAACCTACCAAGGCGAAAAAAAACAACTGTCATGGGGGATGCAGGTCGGCGGGGCGAAGCGCATGGAGGACAAAAACAAATCCGGATATCGTCTAGGGGATATTTTTCAAACTTCAGTATGGGGTGGTGTTGATTTGGTACCCTGGCTGACCGCTTCCGTGCGTGGAATTTATACTTGGCAAGGGGCAATTCAACGGGATTTTGATTCGCTTAGCTCTCGTATTGGACCAATGGATTTTCCACACAATTATGGCGGTCAATTCTGGGATATTGGCTTTGGTTTAAACGCCGCTGTTCCACGCGGAAAATTTGCAGGCAACCGGTTTGGTTTTGAGTGGATGCAACCTGTTAGCAATGATTTCAATGGTTTTCAATTGGATCGCAAAGGTTCGTTGGCAGCTACCTGGAGTTATCATTTTTAGTTAAGCACGTTATCGCTTGTCATTAACGAACTGGATAGTTTAAGAGCGATGCAAAAATGGCTGTGGTGCGATAAATCGACGAATTGAATATGGCGCGTCTAAATTATTATCACTACAATTTTAACGCGATGGGCTCGCCTTGCTCTATTCAGCTCTATGCCAAAAATTCAAAAACCGCCAAACAGGCAGCGAAGATTGTCATGGATGATGTTTATCGTTTGGAAACCAAGTATTCACGCTACCGTGACGACAGTTTGCTATCAAAAATCAATCGGATTGCCGCACAAGGTCGGTCAATTCTTGTTGATGATGAAACCTCTGGGTTATTAGATTACGCATCAACCTGTTATCAACAAAGCGATGGGTTATTTGATATCACTTCAGGCATTTTACGACGTGCCTGGAATTTTAAATCTGGTGTTATCCCGGATAATCTCATAATCGAAAAACTCCTTGCTCAGATCGGTTGGCATCATTTGCGCTGGCAAAAACCTAAATTGACTTTTACCATTGCCGGAATGGAAATCGATTTTGGTGGAATCGTTAAGGAGTATGCCGTCGATCGCGCTGCATCTTTATGTGTGCAAAACGATATTCATCACGGGGTCATTAATTTAGGCGGTGATATCAGAATTATCGGCCCTCATGCTGATGAAAGCCCTTGGCGCGTTGCAATACGTCATCCCAATAAGCCGGATGGAATACTCACCACCGTAGAATTATATGCTGGTGCAGTGGCCAGCAGTGGGGATTACGAACGATGCATCACACTCAATGGCAAACGTTATGGGCATGTGTTGAATCCTAAAACAGGCTGGCCAGTCAGTTACATGGTTGCTGTCAGCGTGATTGGTGATTTTTGTGTCGTAGCGGGAAGCGCTTCAACGATTGCCATGCTCAAAGAAGAACAAGGCACTGCATGGCTCAAAGCACTAGGATTGCCACATCTATGGGTCAACTTACAAGGTCATCATGGAGGATCGATACCCATTGAATAAGGTGCAAAAGGTTATGTAGTGACAATTTTTTGCAGTGCGGTCAGTACTTGTTTTTTTATTTCTTTAATAATGTGCATTTCTTCGCTAGAAATACCTTCTTCCGATTTACATGGGCGATCTAAATAAAAGAGCCCGAGTTTTTTATTAGCAACAACCAGTGGGAGGACTAAAAAACTACTCGTGGCAGGAAGTAATTTTAAATGCCATTCAGGTAGCATGTTTTGTACTTTGGCATCTTTTGCATCACTAATAAATAAATCCGCATTCTTACTAATCGCTAAACCAAACACATCATGACCATTTTCTGAAAAAACAAAATTGTTTTCCAATTCAGAATCATATTCCCCTAAAAAATGGCGCGCTCGAAGTTGGTTGGTCTTGAAGTCTTTTAAACAAACTGTCGCTAGATTGAATCCCATACCTTTATGCAGTGTTTCTAACGCCATTAAGATCACTGAATTGATTTTAGTATCAGGCGTTGAAACCAAGCCTTCAAGCATTTGCAATCCACTGAACAATAAATCACAAGCATGATGGGGTTTACCACTGGGATAAAACACTTGATTCAGGTCTGAGTCATGCTCTGATTTATCTGAAGATTTTTCCGATAATTGCATATCGATTTGGCTACCTATTGCCTGAACTTCTTCCTTAACCACAGAAACTAAAGCTTCCAATTTATTCGGATTCAAATCTAAAGCATTTCCGAAGCGGGAAAGTAATTCTTCCTGTAAAGATTTTGCTTTAGAATCTTTGGGATCAGTAACGAGTTGTGCAGCAGATTCGCTAAACTCCACGACTTGTTTCATCCATTCTTGTTTATTTTTGGGAGCCTTTAGCGTTTTTGCTGGCATTAATTTCATTGCATTAATGATGACTTCTGGAATGCACCATTGACGCATCGCCATTTCAGTTACAGCATCAAAACTGATACCTAATGTGATAAGTGAAGCTTGTGTTAAAGATTTTCCCTCTTTCAATACATTCATGGTTTCTTTGTAAAGCTGAGCATCGAAAGCGGCTACCAGTAATCGCCCCATATTTTTAAACAACGCCGCAATAGCTACCTCTTCAGCGTTAGGAAAACTGCTTTGTTTCGCCAGTTCACGTCCTATTGAGCTTGCTGTCAAAGCATTCATTAATTCTTTTCGCACGAATTGGCTTTGCTTTCCAGGCATACGGTCGACCAATATCATCGCTAAAGCGCACGCTTTGATAGTATCGAGTCCTAGTAATTGGACAGCTCTGGAGATACTTGTCACTATTTGGTTGGAATTACCTCGGAAAGTTACAGTATTGGCTAATCTAATGATTTTCTGAGTTAACGAGACATCTGCAAGAATTAAATGAGTGAGTTGGTCGATCGATTGATCGTCGGATGAGGAAAGTTGCACGATACTGCTAATAGAATTTCCCAATGTAGGTAAATCAGGGTTATTGCAAATAAAATTTTCTAATTGATCTTTTACCGGGAGATCCTCATCATTTATATTTTCCTGGGAATTACCTTCTGTTTCAGAGGGAATCTGTGTATCCATTATTATGTGATATAAGGTTTTGCTAAAGTTGTTATCAATAAAATCAAATAATTAGAAAAAATCTTGAAAGAATGCCATTGTTCAGGCGAATATTATATCCTTAATGATTCCTTCAACAAATACTTTAAAAGTCACATATTTACCCAGTGTTTTATCGTTAAAGATTAATTCCAGCCTATTATTTTTTGTAGATAAATATTTTTTAATTCCATGTAAGATTTTTTAGTGCTATCCTAAAAGGGAAATCAGTAGTTTCGATTTCTTAATAAAGCTGTAGGCTCTCAACTGTTATTTTGAAATGGCTCGAAGTAAATAAGAAAAGCTCAAACAAATTTAATAGGGGTGGATGGTATTTCCTATAGTGAAAAGGCAGTAAAAAATATTAAATAAATAAATTCGTAGTGGCTTTTTTTTATAAAAGGAGATTTTGAATGAAGTATTCAATATTTGCGATGATTTTAGCAGCGCTCTTTCTAACCGCTTGTGGCGAACCTAAACCTGGTTCTAAACCACCAAGCCTGTATACAGACGAAAAAGGAGAAAGATTGGGTGCTCCTGCTGGTAAGGAATAATTGATTGAATAATTTATCAAACGGCCTCTTTCAGTTATCTGAGGCCGTTTTTTTTATTTGTGCTAACCAATAAAATCATTTCGCTGGCTTAATTCTCTCAGCCACATTTCAAGTTTCCTGGTTGCCGTAACGTCGTCTCGGTTATAACTTAAAATCGTTTCTTTGATGGAGTTTTTAATCGCCAAATCACTTTCTGATTGAAATTTTTTAAATTGCACGACTGACCATTGCGATCCCGATTCATCATTTTCCCACTGAAAATTAACCAAATTAGGATTTTTGCAAATATCTTTTAGACCATATCTTGGTATAGGCAAAATCAGGCTATTAAGAATCGGTTTTTGCAAATCAAACAAAGGGCTTTCATCACCCAATAACCAAGCTACGGTTTTATCGTTTTCCATCGCATAGCGCTGGGCATATTTTTTGATGGTCGCTTTTTCATGATTGGAATAATGAGCGATCACGATAGAAGTGTAGCGATGGCGGTAATCTTCGATTTTCTGCAAGAAACTGATCCAACCTTGGTAATCACTGCTTTCATTGTCGCTCCACACATATTCAAATGAAGTTTTAGTATAAGAAGGTACAAGAAAACCCCATAGATAGACATGACGAACGCGGCTATTTGTCATCGGATCATCTTCGATATCAAAATGAATCCATATGCCTTCAGGCAAGTCGATTGGTCCAAGCTGAAAGACTTTTCCCGTCAAATACGATTGCGCTTGCGCAATAGCTCTTATTTTCTTACGTTCATTTCTTAAATGAGGTAAATCGGGAATGAAAGCCGCATCACTTTTTGCTAACTGGGATATCGTGGAAATATCGATTTGCGCCAGTTGATCCGCCATGTTTCCATCGACACCATACAACAACGACGTTTCTTCTTTGCGTACAAATTCTGGTAGACAGCGATTGATATAGGGGCATGTTTCACAGCGGCTATAGCTATACCGAACTGTTGGCGGTTGGGCGTCTGTGATAAGTTGCTTCATACTTACCAAAAATTGATCGACTGAAACGTCTACATCATCACCCGTTAACTGCGCAATACGGTTATCCCCTAAATAAACGATTGCGGGTAGATCGTTTTTTAGCAAACGCCGATAAACTCCCAGTTGTATTTGAGTTGTTTTCTTATTTTCGCTGAGCGAAAGTTTCGCATCCGCCGCTTGATACTCCCCATTGTCATCGCGAATCAAAAAATCAGGATAACCTACGAGGTTCGCCTCTGAATCGACAAGTCGGCCTTGGTAAATAACCTGTGCGCCTTGTTCCATCAATTCTAGGGTATGTTCTGCTGAATTTGCTCGGCAAACCAGATACTGTTCCGACAATCTTTTGAGGACCGATGCTTCATGCGCCAATCCCGCTTCAAAAAGAAATTGCATAAAGGCATCGGGTTTTACTTCAGTGATAGGCTGATGTTTATCAAACCAGGCACGTCGAATGCACATAACCCATGATGTCGCATCACTGGCTCTAATCAATAATCGATTGGTCGTTCCACTCATCAGTGATTTATCCGTATCATCAATACACCTCTTAATTTCTTTTTCAAATTACAATGCTGATATTCAATTGTCGTAATGATCTCGTACCTGTTATACTTCCATCTCTTTTATAGTCTGATTATATTTATATTTCAATGGCGGGCCTCCCCGCATTGCAAGGTAGTGAACCTGGTCAGGTCCGGAAGGAAGCAGCCACAGCTATTTATTGCGAGTGCCGGGGGTCTGGCTCGCCACCCAATTGTTAATGCGATAGGCTATTAGGCTTACACTTCATTGATAGACATTGATTCGATATACCTATACCGTTTAATTGCACTCATTTGAACGTGTCTCATATTCAAGCACTGGCGCGGAAGTGGCGCCCCAAAGATTTCTCTCAGCTCACGGGTCAAGAGCACATAGTAAAAGCTTTATCCAATGCTTTGCAACAAAATCGATTGCACCATGCCTATTTACTCACGGGTACTCGTGGTGTAGGTAAAACAACGATCGCGCGGATTCTTGCTAAATCGCTTAATTGTGAAACGGGCATAACGGCAACGCCCTGTGGTGTTTGCTCAATTTGTACGCAAATTGATAGCGGTAATTTTATCGATTTGGTAGAACTCGACGCCGCATCAAATACGCAAGTGGACAACATGCGGGAGCTGCTTGAAAGTGCAGTATATGCCCCTACCAGCGGTCGTTTCAAAATCTATCTGATCGATGAAGTGCATATGCTATCCAAATCCGCTTTCAATGCCATGTTAAAGACTTTGGAAGAACCGCCAGCACATGTTAAGTTTGTACTGGCCACGACGGATCCGCAGAAAATACCCATTACCGTTTTATCGCGTTGCTTACAATTTAATTTAAAACAAATTCCACAGCAGCAAATTGCCGAACATCTGAAATACATTCTTTCGCAAGAAAATATCCCATACGCCTATCCGGCTTTGCAATTGATCGCCCGCGCTGCGCAAGGCAGTATGCGTGATGGCCTCAGTTTATTAGACCAAGCGATAGCATATAGCGAAGGTAATATCGCAGAAGAAAATGTAAGAGACATGCTGGGTATTACACATCAAGATTATCTGATTGATTTATTGAATGCTTTGGCGCAAAACAATGGCGTGAAGATTTTATCGATCGCGGATGAAATTGAAGCGCGATGCCTATCGTTTGATTTTGTATTGCAAGATCTTGCGTCCTTGTTACACCGTATTGCATTGATGCAAACTATTTCCGATGTTCTCAATCCAGATGACGTGGAACATAAGGTAGTCGCTTCATTGGCAAAGGCATTCTCAGCCGAGGATATTCAATTGTTTTATCAAATCGCCCTTCATGGGCGCAATGAGTTAAGTCTTGCGCCGGATGAATATGCGGGATTTACGATGACAATGATGCGTATGCTTGCTTTTACCTCGGATGATTTTGTACAGGAAAAAAATCATCCAGTATCAACAACCGTTAAAAATGGAGCGCGCAAATCGGAAGTACCGATTCATAATTCCTCTCCAAAACACATAGAAAAAAAACTCGAACATGAGAGTGCTGCTAATATTGATACCGCATTCGTTGATTGGGACTGGGCGAATCTAGTATCGCGACTGAACTTATCGGGGATGTCTAAAATGCTTGTGCAACATAGTGAAGCAAAATTTTCCTTGCCGGAGAAAATAGAAATTTATGTGCCGGAAATACACAAGCATCTCCTCGAAAAGAAATATCAGGATAAACTTCAAGCCGCACTCAATCATTTTTTTAACAAACCCATAACACTTAATTTTTGCATCGGCACGTTAACAGGGATAACACCGTTAACTGCACAGCAGATTGAAGCAAAAGAAAAACAAGTGCGATCGATTGCTAATATTGAAAAAGATCCTGTCGTGCAGCAATTGATTGAAAACTTCGATGCAAAATTAATCATTTCTTCGATTAAACCTATTGAAAATAAAGGAGACTCATAATGCGTGGCAATATTGGTAATATGATGAAACAGGCGCAAATGGTTCAGGAAAATATGAAACAGATGCAAGAAAAACTCGCCGCAATCGAGATAGAAGGGCAATCCGGCGCGGGTATGGTAAAGGTAATCATGACTTGTCGTTATGACGTGAAAAAGATAGATATCGATAAAAGCCTGATTGGCGAGGACAAAGAAATGCTCGAGGATTTGGTCGCGGCGGCTTTCAATGACGCCGTGCGCCGAGTAGAATCAACGACCCAAACCAAAATGGCAGAACTGACTAGCGGCTTAGGGTTGCCACCGGGATTCAAATTACCTTTTTAAGCCCAAAATACTACTTCGGCTGAAACAGACTGACGTCAAAATTCTGTGCATGACCTGTCATTTCATTCACTAGAATTTCAGCGCTGGCAGGTGCGAGGGTAATGCCGTAACGAAAATGCCCGGTGCAAATCAAAAGATTCCGTAAGATTGGATGCCTACCAATAAAAGGTAAAGGGCTGGTTGAAGCGGGACGCAAGCCTGCCCACTGTTTTATGATGGGCATCGCATTGAGGGCCGGAAGAATTTCTTGAGCTTTTGCCAGCAAATACTCTCGTGCTGAAGTGGTAATTTTCTTATCAAATCCAACGTCTTCGAGCGTACTTCCAACCAATAGATAACCATCTTGGCGTGGAATCAGATAAATATCTTTTTTGACTAAAATCCTATCAATGGGAGGCTGATCAAATTTGAATAAAAGCATTTGTCCTTTGATCGGCTTAATGTGAATGTTAGAGGCATGTTGATCCAATAATTGTTGACTCCATGCGCCCGCACACAACACATAATGGTCCGAAACCATCTCACCTTGTGAAGTGTCTAGCGCGCAAATTTTGTGGTTAAGTGTTTTGAGCCGATTCACAGAACAATTTTCTATGACTCGTCCACCTAACTGCAAAATCCTTTCATATACTGCTTTCAGTAATTTGGGATTGCGAACTTGAGCAATCTCAGGCAGGATTGCGGATTGATTGTCGTTGTTTGAAACTCCCAAATGATCTTGACGATTCACGGCGATATCTGTCGGCAATATATCTTCAAACTCCAACCTAACTTCGTGCCGCTTGCACCAATTTTCGACAATATTCTTGTCGAAAGGCGGTAAAACCCGCATGCCGGAACGTATATATTGCGGATCAATTCCTGAAGCCTGATGCAATCTTGCAATCCACTGCGGAAACATGCTGGCGCTGTAATTAGTAAATCGTGTGAAATCGTCCGGATACTCCCAAGGATTCAATGGCGATAAAATGCCTCCCCCCGCCCAAGAAGATTCACGACCGACTTTATTGCGCTCCACTAAGGTAACTTTCGCACCTAACAATAAAAGTTGTTCAGCGATTGCAAGTCCGATGATACCTGCACCAATTACGATCACATCCTGCTTCATAAAATCTATGGATTTATTTGATGATCTTGAAGGATCAATGAGTGAATTGATGATAAACCATTGTCCGTTAATGTCGAAGCAAAAAGGTATCGAATGCGGTCAGAAATTGTTTCATCAATCAGTTGAGTATTTCAGAGAAAATGAATAGGGGCAGATAGAGGTGGCAAAACAACCGTTATTCCTCTAATGAGGTGCTAGAGAACTGAATTTTTCGGGGGGATCTCATTCACATTATTGATCTAAGTAATTGTTTGTATTGTATAAATTTGTTTCTGTTGTTAAGAGTTACCCCGCAAAGTTACCCCACTTTTACCTTCATTGCTTAATTATTAATCAGTATTCCTGTATGGCTTCTAATCAACGTTGCATATACCTCACGTCCAAAACTTTTGCGAAAAAATACTGATTAGGCGAACGGTCTATAGGCAAGTGGTCAATACTTTTGACCCACCTCGGCATGAACTGGCAACAGGTAAATACACTGGTATTTAGTATTTTCAAATAAGAATTTGAATTAATGCACATACTGAAGTGTAACTGATTGATAATGTGATGATTAATTTTGACCCCCCCCCTACCTCTAATTCGTTTTTTGCGAATGGATTTAGGCAACCGGTCTATATGCTTAAGACACAAGCTTTTTACCGCCCCCCTCCCGGTCAGGCTTTCGATAGGTAGTCATGACATGATTCAGGGGCAATTAATACACGCTCGCGGATATAGAACGCTTCCAGCATGTGATGCTGCTTGCCGCAAACGAAGCGATACACCGAGCGGCCACCGGTTGGTAGTAGTTCCATACTGATATGCTTACACCCTTGGCAACTTGTGCCCTTGCTTGGTGATTGAGTGAATGGATAAATGACACGGTGCGGATCAATGCCGTGCTTCTGGCAAAGTATTGCCCATGATCTGATTTGTTCTGATTGCGGAATGGTTCTAAGGGTCAAATCCCATAAAGGTACGAAACTACCAATAGGATTTTTGTGCATAGATTGAGCAACCCGGATTCTTTTATCTGTCATAAGGGTTGGTCGACTGCCAATCCGGCCATTTTTGCGGGCCGATTTCAGTCTGGCCTGTGTGTTTTCAACGATGATTTTGTGCTGAGACTGATCGAAAGCAGCATTCATGTAGAAGAAGAGCCAGCCTTCCGGTGTTGATGTGTCGATATTCTGTCCCGAATGATGATTTTCAGGCCAGTTTACCATTCCTCTAACTCTTTGACCGTACTAATCACCTGAGTCAATTATCGCGTCAGGCACGAAAATTTCCCAACCACAAGCGTATCGCCTTCGCGCATATAATCTAGGGCTTCCTGCAACTGTTTTCGTTTCTTGTTGGTGTCGAATATCTTTCCGTAAATATCTTTTTTGCATCCGGCTTCATTAAGAGCATCGATCTGGTGCTGCGGATTTTGATCAGTGTTGATACTCTTGTCTATTCGACAAGCATTTTTTATGTTTTCAAAACCACCCTTTTTAGAACATCTCAGGTCAGGTTATGTCATGCCAAGAATGAATATTTTGAACAAAAGCGAACAAGAGATGTTTGATGTGCCTCCTGTTTTTAGTAGCGCTGAGCGTAAACGGTTTTGCAATTTCCCGAATTCCTTAAAAGAAAAAACAAAGACGTTGCGCAAACCCACAACCAAAATTGGTTTCCTCTTGTCTTGCGGGTATTTCAAAGCCGCCAAAAGGTTTTTTAAACCCGAAGATTATCATCAAAATGACATTGCCTATGTCGCCCGTATTTTAGATCTTTTACCGAATCAATTTGCTCCAGAGCAATATGCACAAAGCACGCGGCAATGGCATCAGGATATTATTCTGGAATTTTACGGTTACAGGCGCTTCGATCAGCAAAGTCTCGATGCCATCAGTGAAGAAATTATCTCCATGATGCACTCACAACTTAAACCCAGATTGATTTTCTGGAGGTGTATTGATGTTTTGATCCGGGAGCGTGTACAAGTTCCGGCATATTTTCAGCTTTCGGAACTGATTTTGAAAGCCGTAAACCAAAGAAAAAAAGAACTCGCAGCCGTGATTCGCCAAGAATTAAGTGTTGGGGTGAAATCCTTACTGGATGGTTTGTTTGCCCAGGAAACAGAAAGCTCGCATACCAGATATAAATTAACCCTGCTCAAAAAGCTATCGCAATCGACAAAACCGACGCAGATCAAGGAACGGGCCGCCGATCTTCTGTATATTGCTGAACTTTACGATAGTTTGAAACCTCTCCTTCCTGTTCTTGATCTTGGATATGAAGGTATCCGGTATTTTGCCAATTCCGTTATCAAGTCTGATATTTTCCAGCTCAATCAGCGCACCGAAGAAGACCGCTACGTTCATGTTGTTGCTTTCATCACACATCAATATTATCGGCTTCAGGATAATCTGGTCGATACGCTTTTAGCTTCTGTGAAAACCTTTGAAAATAGTGCCAAACGGGATCATAAAGAATGGTGCTACGAGCAGCACAAAATGCAGCATCAATCTCTTAAAAAGCTTGCCTTTTCAATTGATGAAAAAGTGTTCGGTTTTGTGCGCCAGATCCAGGACATCATAGCCAATGATGAGGCCGATTCTAGAAAACTGGCTCTGATTAAGGGTTTATTGGAAACGCACCAGACCTATTTTCCAGATATTGAACAACAATGGCAGGATTTTAGAAGCGGATTTGATGCCGATGATCCAAGTTATTACGATATTCTGGAAGAGTGCTCTTTACGATTGCAAAACCGGGTCAGTCCCATTCTCAAAGCCTTGGAATTTCATGGTGAAATAGGCACAAAAGATATTGCTGATGCCATAGACAACTTTAAGAAAATCAATGGCATGATCAGGCATAACGCTCCGAAGGGCTTTTTGGAAAACGCCCAACAACAGGCGGTTGCCAGAAACGGGACATTTCGACCGTCTCTTTACAAAGCCCTCTTGTTCATGCATGTGGCAAACGCTATCAAATCAGGTCTGCTCAACTTGGAAAATTCCTACAAATACCGCTCTTTGGACGAATATTTAATTTCCAAGGACAGGTGGCGTGAAGGAAGAAAAAAGTTGTTGCGTAGAGCAGCGTTAGAGCCCTTTGAAAATTGCAAAAACGTGCTCAAACAACTGGATCAAGCTTTGTCCGTGCAGTATCAGAAAACAAACAACAATATCTTTAATAACAGCAACCCGCATTTCAAGGTCGGAGCCAAAAATAATTTCACGATTGCAACACCGAAACAGGAAGATGAAGCAGTTGACCTGCTCAAACCGTATTTTCCAGATCGTCATTTTGTACCGCTACCGGAAATATTATCAACCGTAAATGCTCACACAGAATTTTTACAAGAATTCCAGCATTGGCAGCAAAGATACGCCAAAGGCCGTACAGATGACAAAGTTTTTTATGCCGGAATTGTAGGTCTGGGCTGTGCAATCGGTATCCCGAAAATGTCACGCATATCAAAACTGATTAATGAGAGCGCTCTGCAACATGCCGTCAACTGGTATTTTTCGCTTGATAACATCCGCGCGGCCAATGATTGTATTGTTCGGTTTATGGACCGGATGCAACTGCCCAATATCTACCGTAAAAATCAGGAAACCCTGCATACGGCCAGTGATGGACAGAAATTCGAGGTCAGGACAGATTCCCTAAACGCCAATTACTCCTTCAAATATTTTGGCAAAGGGCAAGGCGTGACAGCCAATACGTTCATTGATGAGCGTAATTTGCTCTGGCATTCCCTTGTTTTTAGCGCATCAGAACGTGAAAGTGCCTATGTAATTGATGGCCTCATGCACAACGATGTCATCAAAAGCGACATTCATTCTACAGATACGCATGGTTACAGCGAAGCCATCTTTGCCACCACGCACCTGCTTGGCTTTTCTTATGCGCCACGCATCAAAAACTTGAAGAAACAAACGCTTTATATTTTTAAAGACGGAAAAAATAATGTCCAGTCAGATTGGAATGTTCAGTCAACAAAATATGTGAATGAAACGGTTATCAAAGAATATTGGGATGATATTCTGAGGCTTGTTACCACGATAAAACTCAAGGAAATAAGTGCTTCTGATATTTTCAGGCGACTCAATTCCTATTCGAAACAGCACAAATTATATCAAGCCCTTAAATCCTTCGGACAGATCATAAAATCCGATTTTATCCTTCGTTATATTGATGATGTCGAATTACGGCAGGCTATTGAAAGGCAGCTCAACAAAGTCGAACTGGCCAACAGGTTCACACGAGCTATCGCCGTCGGAAATCCACGAGAATTTACGCAAGGGGACAAAGAAGAGCAGGAAATTGCCGAGAGCTGCAACCGACTGATTAAAAATTCCATTATCTGCTGGAATTATTTGTATTTATCACAAAAACTGGAACGGATAGACAATCCAGAACAAAAAAATAAGCTCCTGTCCGCGATTTCGTCGCATTCCCCTATGTCATGGGCACATACCAATCTGCTTGGTGAATATGATTTTTCAGATGAGAAACTTAAAGATACTGCCGGAATCCGACTTCCAAAAATTTCAACATAATCAACACGAATAAAGAGAGTCGTCAAAATCATTGAAATAAACGGCCCAAAACGCTTCCGGAAAAATCCCATTGGTAGTTACGTACCTTTATGGGATTTAACCC
>WBZN01000372.1_pt1 | contig 39693 bp, 38 predicted proteins | sample 5204281 | NCBI WGS metagenome assembly WBZN01 (sample SAMN12344347, study PRJNA552823) | activated sludge metagenome | biome: Activated sludge suspended growth; feature: Nitrification reactor; material: Wastewater; isolation source: activated sludge from nitrification reactor of wastewater... | reverse complement strand
GCACCACCAGCTCGCCGACGATCAACCCGACCGCGAGCAGCAGCACCGCGGTCTCGAGGTCGTCCCGGCCGGCGATCGCGAACGAGCCGTAGGGGTGCGTGAAGAAGAGGTCGAACGCTGCGACCGACACGAGCGCCGCGACCGCCGCGGTCGCACGCCCGCCGAGCACCGCCGCGGCCACCACCACGAGGACGAGGACCAACGCCACGTTGGACGTCCGGATCTGGTCGCGCAGTGGCACCAGCAGCACCGAGACGACGACCGGACCGGCGACCGCGACGACCCAGGCGAGGGGGGACGGGATGGCCCGGGGGTCGCGGTCACGGTCCTGGTCGTCGATGCTCACGAGTGCGGTTGTACGCCCGACCCGCTCACGGATCCAGAGCCTTGACGTCTTCCTGACGCGCCGGCCGCTGCTCTTGACGCCGTCCTTCCGCGCGGCCGCCGAACCGGTGGAGCGCGAGGACCGGACGCGACGCGACCGGGTCCGGACGCGCGTCGTCGTCACCCGTCGCGCGGTCGCGACGGGTGACGATGCCGCGAGAGGTGGACTCAGCTCCGGGGCGCGCCGTGCGCGAGCGCGTTGGCGAGCTGGCGGGCCAGCGCCACCGCGACGCGGCGCGCCTCCAGCGAGACGCCCACCGGGCGGCCCGGGACGAGCGCGAACCAGCCGAGCTGCTCTCCGCCGCTCGTCACCGCGAGGACGGCACCGTCACGGGGCAGCGCGAAGTCGTCGCCGACCCAGACGTGACGGTCGACGTCGACGCGTCCGTCGGAGCGGAGCTCCGGCCCGTCCGGCCGGGCGAGCGAGAAGTGGCACGCCTCGAGGTCGAGGAGCTCGGTCAGCTCGCCGGCGACGACGTCGATGAGGTCGAGGGTGCCCGGCTCGTCCGCGATGCGCGCCGCGACCCGCTCGAGCACGCCGAGCTCCGCGCGGGCCCGCTGCGCCTCGAGGCGCCGCCGGTGCCCCACCGCCGCGAGCTCGCCGACGATGAGTCCGATGACGAGCAGCATCGCCGTGGTCTCGAGGTCGTTCGCGGACGTGATCCGCAGCGAGAGGTAGGGCCGGGTGAGGAAGAAGTCGAAGCTCGCGGCCGAGACGACCGCGGCGACGATCGCGGCGACGCGGTCGCCCGTCGTGGCGACCGCGACGACCACCACCACGAACACGAGCACGATCGTCGAGTGCTGCAGCGACGTGCGGAAGGGGACCAGCAGCGCGGCGACCGCCAGGGGCGCCAGCACTCCGGCGATGCGACCAGGGAGCGACACGACACGGTTCATGGAACCGTTGTACGACCGCCGGTCCCGGATGCCCAGGGTCTTGACGGGATCCTGACGCGCCGCACCGGTCTCTTAGCGGAATCCGGACCCCACCGACCGCCGCCGGACGCGAGTGCGCCCCGGACACCGCAGTGTCCGGGGCGCCCCGCTGGTACGCGTGGCGGGTGCCGCTAGTACGCACCGCCGGTGACGCCGGTCTCCGCCTCGGCCTCGAGGAAGTCCTCGGTCTCCTCGGCGAAGGCGCCGCCCTTCCGCTTGGAGAAGAGCACCGCGACGATGAGGACGATGATCGCGACCCCGGCGATCAGGAACCGCACGTCGTCGGTCCGCAGCGAGATGATCGCCGGCAGGATCAGCAGCGACACGAGGTTCATGACCTTGATCAGTGGGTTCAGCGCGGGACCGGCGGTGTCCTTGAACGGGTCACCGACGGTGTCGCCGATGACCGCCGCCTTGTGCGACTCGGAGCCCTTGCCGCCCTCGTTGCCGTCCTCGATGTACTTCTTGGCGTTGTCCCAGGCGCCACCCGAGTTCGACAGGAAGTTGGCCATGAGCTGGCCGGTGAGGATGACGCCGGCGAGGAACGCGCCCAGGGCGTAGAAGTTGACGCCGAAGCCGATGATCACCGGGGTGAGGACCGCGAGCAACGCCGGGGTGGCGAGCTCCCGCAGCGACGCGGCGGTGCAGATGTCGATGACCGGGCCGTAGTCGGGCTTCTTGGTCCCGGCCATGATCCCGCCGTCGCGGAACTGGCTGCGGACCTCCTGCACCACGACGCCCGCAGTACGACCGACCGCACGGATCGCGAGGGCCGAGAACAGGAACGACACCGAGCCGCCGATGAGCAGGCCGATGAAGACCTTGGGGTTGGCGACGTTGATCTGCGTGAGGATGCTGTTGAACAGCCGGTTGCCGGTGATGCCCTTCAGCGGGTCGAGCTCCCCACCGATCGTCTCGACGTAGGAGGCGAACAGCGCCACCGACGCGATGACCGCGGACCCGATCGCGAAGCCCTTGGTGACCGCCTTGGTGGTGTTGCCCACCGCGTCGAGGCTCACCATGATCCGCTCCGGCTCGCCCTCGAACTCGCCCGTCATCTCGGCGATGCCGGCCGCGTTGTCGGCGACCGGGCCGAACGTGTCCTCGGAGACGATGACGCCGGTGGTGGCGAGCATGCCCATGCCGCTCAGGGCCACCAGGTAGAAGGTGAACTGGATGTTCCCGTTGCCGAGCCAGATGCTCACGCCCAGCGAGATCGCGATCCCGATGATGGCGTAGACGCTCGACTCGAGCCCCGAACCGATGCCCGAGAGGATGACCGTGGCGGGGCCGGTGCGTGACGCCTCGGCGATCTCGCGCACGGGGCTGGTCTCGGTGGACGTGAAGTACTCGGTGAGGCGGCTCAGCGCCTGGGCGAGCACGAGACCGATGATCACGGCGCCGAAGCAGCGCCAGCCGGCGTCGAACTTGTCGTTGCCGACGTAGGCGAACGCGAGGATCGCGGTGCCGATGACGGTGAGGATGCCGGCGGTGATGAAGCCGCGGTTGATCGGCGCCATCGCCGACTTGTCCCGGTCGGTCGCCCGCACGGCGAACACGCCGACGATCGAGGCGAGCACGCCGACGGCGCGGGCGGCGAGCGGGAAGACGAGACCGAGCGCCGGGTTCAGGCCGATCGACTTGAACGCCGCGACGCCGAGGATGATCGACGCGACGAGGGTGACCTCGTAGCTCTCGAACAGGTCGGCGGCCATGCCGGCGCAGTCACCGACGTTGTCACCCACGTTGTCCGCGATGGTGGCCGGGTTGCGGGGGTCGTCCTCGGGGATCCCCGCCTCGACCTTGCCGACGAGGTCGGCGCCGACGTCGGCGGCCTTGGTGAAGATGCCGCCACCGACCCGGAGGAACAGCGCGAGCAGCGAGCCACCGAAGCCGAAGCCGATGAGGATCGCCGAGGCGGTGTTCTGGAAGATCATGATGATGATCGTCGCCCCGAGCAGGCCGAGGCCGACGGTGAACATGCCGGCGACGCCGCCGGTGCGGAACGCCACCTTGAGCGCGGCGGGCAACGAGCCGGACCGGGCGGCCGCCGCGGTGCGGACGTTGCCGCGTACGGCGAGGCTCATGCCGATGAAGCCGGTGAGGCCCGACATGATGCAGCCGGCGATGAACGCCAGCGTGCGGAACAGGCCCGACTGGGCGAAGGTGAGCCCCGGCGACCCGAAGGGCAGCCCGGCCGGCTTGGCGACCTCGGTCGACGTCACGAACACGACGACCGCCAGCGGGATGAGGATCACCGCGATCGTCTTGAACTGGCGCCGGAGGTACGCCATCGCGCCCTCCTGGATCGCCCCGGCGATCTCGATCATCGACGGGGTGCCCTGGTCGGAGGCGAGGACCCCGCGCACCAGGTAGAAGCCGACCGCGATCGCGAGCAGCGCGGTGATCGCCGAGAACACCAGGAGCGTCCACTCGGTCGAACCGAGCTTGAAGACCTGGTAGCCGCCTTCGGCCGCGAGGACGTTCATCAGGGTTGGATCTCCTTGCTGGTCAGCAGGCGGCGGGAAGTGCCGCTCGAGCCCCGGACTCCGAAACGGTGGACCGTACGGGAGCCGTCACGAGCGGGTCAATCTAGCCAAGGTCCCGGGTCCCGGCCCGAAACGGCCGTCCGGCCGCCGGCTCAGACGTGGTACGGGACCGAGGTGACGACCGTGCCCTTGCGGAACAGCAACCGGCCCTTCAGGAACAGCGCCGACTGGTTGTGCAGGAGCTGGCCCCACCACGAGCCGACCACGAACTCCGGGATCACCACGGTCACCACGTCGTTGGGCCGCTGGTCGTCGATCTCGGTGACGAAGCGCATCACCGGACGGGTGAGCTCCCGGTAGGGGGAGAACACGATCTCGAGGGGCACGTCGATGCCGTAATGGGCCCAGGCGTGGGTGATCTTCTCCTGCTCGTCCTCGTCGGAGACGACCGTGACCGCGAGCAGGCGCGTCGGTCGCATCGACTTTGCGTACGCGAGGGCTTCGAGCACCCCGCGGTTGATCGAGCCGACGAGCACGATGACCGTGTGGTTCTGCGGGCGCGGCCGGTAGTCGGGCGCCGCCTCGAGCTGGCGCTCGACCTTCGTGTAGTGGCTGTGGATCGACTTGAACAGCAGGATGATCATCGGGATCACGATGATCACGACCCACGCCCCGTTCACGAACTTCGTCGTCGCGATGACGAGGAAGATGACGAAGGTCGTCGCCGCGCCCACGCCGTTGAGCACGGCGTTGAACTTCCAGCGCGGTTCCCGTTCCGTCTGGTGGTGGCGGACCATGCCGGTCTGCGACAGCGTGAACGACGCGAACACGCCGACCGCGTAGAGCGGGATCAGCGCGTTGGTGAGCCCGCCGAACGCGACGACGAGCAGCGCCGCGGCGCCGGCGAGGACGAGCACCCCGTTCGAGAAGACGAGCCGGTCGCCGCGGTTGGCCAGCTGGCGGGGCAGGTACTTGTCGTGGGCGATGATCGACGAAAGTCTCGGGAAGTCGGCGTACGCGGTGTTGGCCGCGAGCGTGAGGATCGCGGCGGTGGCGATCTGCAGCACCAGGTACATGAAGCCGTTGCCGAACACGAGCAGACCCATCTGGGAGAACACCGTCTGGTCGTGGCTCGGGTACGGCTGGACACGGTGCGCGAGCAGCGAGACCCCGAAGAAGAGCGTCCCCAGGATGAAGCCCATGACCATGAGCGTGGTCGCCGCGTTCTTCGACTCGGGCCGGCGGAAGGCGGGGACGCCGTTGGAGATGGCCTCGACACCGGTCAGGGCGACCGCGCCGGACGAGAAGCCCTTCAGGATCAGGAAGAGCCCGAGTGTCCCGCCGGCGTACCGGCTGCCGTCGAACTCCTTCGGGTTGAACGGCACGTGGCCGATCCCACCGGTGAAGCTCTGGTACAGACCCCAGCCGATGAGGATCGTCAGGATCACGATGTAGATGTACGTGGGGACGGCGAAGATGCGGCCCGACTCCTTCACGCCCCGCAGGTTCGCGATCGTGATCAGCGCGATCAGGAGCACGCAGAGCTCCACCCGGTACTCGGCGAGATCTCGCAGCGCCGGGATCGAGATGATCGCGGCGACCCCGGCGGAGATCGACACGGCGACGGTGAGGATGTAGTCGACCAGCAGTGACGCGCCGGCGATGAGCGACGGGAGCTCGCCGAGGTTCTCACGGCTGACGACGTACGAGCCGCCGCCGCTCGGGTACGCGTAGATCGTCTGGCGGTACGACGTGACGACGATGGCGAGGATGAGCGCGACCGCGATCGAGATCGGGATCAGCGTGTCGAGCCCGAGCAGGAGACTCGAGGTGCCGAGCGCGGTGACGAAGAGGATCTCCTCCGTCGCGTACGCGGTGGACGAGATCGCGTCCGAGGAGAACACCGCGAGCGCGATCGTCTTGATGATCCGCTGGTGCTCCTGCTCGGCGGTGGCCAGCGGCCGACCGACGAGGATGCGCTTGACGACCGACACCGGGCGATGGCCTCCCCACGCGGCTTGAACGAGCCCGGAGTCTGGCACGCCCGACCCGACGCCATCCGCTCCCCCCGCACTAGGTTCGCCGCCATGCGAGTCGCGATCGCCGGAGCCGGCAACGTCGGGCAGCACGCCGCCTCTTCACTGCAAGAAGCCGGTCACGAAGTGCTGCTCATCGAGCAGACCCAGAGCGTGATGGACCGGGCCTCGCTCGACCCCGCGATCGAGTGGTACGTCGGCGACGCGTGCGAGGTGTCGTCACTGCGCGAGGCCGGCCTCGACCGCTGCGAGGTGCTCGTCGCGGCCACCGGCGACGACGAGGACAACCTCGTCGTGTCCCTGCTCGCCAAGCAGGAGTTCGGCATCCCGCGGGTGATCGCCCGGGTGAACCACCCGAAGAACGAGTGGATGTTCACCGAGAACTGGGGGGTCGACCTCTTCGTGTCCACCCCGACCCTGATCACCGCGATGGTCGAGGAGGCCGTGAGCGTCGGGCGCCTCGTGGAGATCCTGCGTTTCGAGGGCGGCCTGGCCCGACTGGTCGAGGTGACCCTCGCCGACGACGCCGCAGTCGTCGGCAGCTCGATCGCGAGCATCGCGATCCCGCGCGAGGCCACGATCGTGGCGATCCTGCGCGACGAGCACCTGGTGGTCCCGCGCGGCGAGACGACCTTCGAGCCGGGCGACGAGGTGCTCGCGCTGGTGACCCCGGACTCCGAGGATCAGATCCGCGAGATCCTCACCGGGTCCGGCGGCGTCGCCACCGTCTGACCGTCAGGCGAGCAGCTCGTACGACGGGTTGTACACGAGGGTCTCGCTGCCCTCACGGACGGGGACCCCCTCGAGGATCAGCCGCCGGCCCGGCGTGACGCCGCGGATGCGCCCGCGTCCGAGGAACACCGCGACGGCCGCGCCCCGCCCGTCGGTGACCGTGATCTCGACCGCCGGTGCACCGGCACGGGGCACGAGCCGCAGCGACGTCACCTCGCCCGCGAACCGGGTCGGTTCGCGCAGCGGCAGGTCGGCGATGGGGGTGAGCCCGAGCGTCGAGCAGAAGTCGACGAGGCGGGCGCGGTCGTGCTCCTCGGGCGGCGTGCTCAGTCGCTTCACGAAGTCCCTGACGCCCATCTGACCTCCGCGTTCGAGCCGGGGTCCCGACCGTACCGCCGATAGGCTCGCCGCCGCCCGCCAGGCGGGCATCACCGGCAAGAAAGGGCCAACGTGCACGTCGTCGTGGTGGGATGCGGTCGGGTCGGCAGCGAGCTGGCAGGGACGCTCGAGCGCCTCGGGCACACGGTCGCCATCATCGACAAGCGCAAGGACGCGTTCCGCCGCCTGCCCAAGGGCTTCGGCGGCTACCGCATCGTCGGTTTCGGCTTCGACCGCGACACGCTGACCGAGGCCGGCATCCAGGACGCCGGCGCGTTCGCCGCGGTGACGAGCGGCGACAACTCCAACATCATGGCGGCCCGTGTCGCGCGCGAGACCTTCAGCGTCGAGCGGGTCGTCGCGCGCATCTACGACCCGCGCCGCGCGGTGATCTACCAGCGGCTCGGCATCCCGACGGTCGCGACGGTCTCGTGGACCACCGATCAGGTCATGCGGCGGCTGCTGCCGGGCGAGACGCCCGCCGACTGGACCGACGCGTCGGGAACCGTCGGGCTCGTCGAGCGGGACCTGCCGACGGCGTGGGCGGGGAAGAAGCTCGGCGGCCTGGAGGTCCCGGGCGCGTTCACGATCGCGGCGGTCACGCGCCTCGGCGGCGCCCAGGTGTACCGCCCCGACCTCGTCGGCCAGGACGGCGACATCCTCCACGTGATGGCCGACCTCGGCGCGCTCGACCAGCTCGAGCAGCGACTCCAGCACGGCCCGGAGCACTGAGGCCCTGACACCGCCGGCGCCCGCGGGCGTGGCATCCTGATCGCACGATGAACCGATCCCACCGATTCGGCGCGCTCGCGTTCGGTGCCGCCCTCACCGTGGCCGCGACGGCCTGCAGCGGGAGCGGCGGATCGAAGGCGCAGCCCGCGAGCACCTCCGCCCCGGCCGCCAAGCTCGCGGCGAAGACGCTCTTCGTGAACGTCGCCAGCGTGAACGGCGAGCACTCCCTGGCCGCGGCGGACCAGCGGGCGATCGTGAACGGCGTCCTCGCGTACGTCCGGTCCGCCAGCGTCCGCCCGCTGGAGGGCCGGCCCGACCCGAACCTCGCGAAGCTGTTCGTCCCCGCGGCCGCCGCGTCCCTCCAGGGGCCCGACGCCGCGAGCCTGGTCGACACCGGGCTCCCGCGCGCGACGCACGTCGACGCCAGGCTCCAGCCGATCAGTCTGCACGGCCTCGCCGACGCCTCCGGCGCGATCGACCTCGTCGGCAGCACGCTCGACCTCACCGTCACCGCCACCACCGCGGCGGGTCCGGTCACCGTTCACCGCACGGGCCAACTCATGTTCGAGCGTGACTCGGGGACCTGGAAGATCCTCGGCTACCAGCTCGCCGTCACGCGCGACGGGGCCGGGCTCGACGCCGCCGCGTCGACGACCACGAAGGCCCAGCCATGATCCGCCGCCACCCCGTCCTCGCGACGATCGTGATCGTCCCCACCGTCCTGGTGCTGAGCCTCACGACGCTCGTCGCACTGTGGCTCGCCGGTGTCCACGTCCCCGGCGCGTCGGCGGCGCGCTGGTTCACGATCACCAAGACCGCGAACGCCGACTACACGCCGGCACCGGACCAGCCGGTGTTCATCCTCGCGATCGGCAACGACGGTCGGCCCGGCGACACCGTGACCCGCGGCGACGCGATCCATCTGATCGGCGTCAACCCGACCACGCACACCGCGACGATGCTCGACCTGCCGCGCGACACCGGCCTCGACATCCCCGGCCACGGCCACGACAAGGTCAACGCCTCGCACACCTACGGGGGCGCCCGCCTCGAGGCCGACACGATCGGGCAGGCCGTCGGCGTGAAGATCCCGTACGTGATCGACACCAACTTCGACGGCTTCATCGGGATGGTGAACGACCTCGGGGGGCTGCAGGTCAACGTGCCCTACCCGATGCACGACAGCTACTCGGGCGCGAACTTCGCCGCCGGGCCGCAGACCCTGAACGGCGAGCAGGCGCTCGCCTACGCGCGCAACCGCCACCAGTTCCCGGACAGCGACCTCACCCGCACCCAGAACCAGGGCTACCTCATCCTGCAGGCGCTCACGCAGTTCCGGGCGCAGAACACCGGTCCCATCAAGACCCTCGACCTGCTCGCCGACCTCGGCCGCCACGCCCAGCTCGACGGCATCGGTCTGAAGGACCTCTACGCGCTCTCGCGCCTCGGCCTCGCGATCGACCCGGCGACGGTGAAGAACGTCCTGGTCCCGGTCGCGAGCGGGAGCGGCAGCATGCTCCAGCTCGGCGCCGGCGCCCAGTCGCTCTTCGCCGACTTCCGCGACGACGCCACCCTCCAGACCCACTGACGCCGTCGCCGGGCCCGACCCGGCAACCGGACCCGCCGACGTCGCACCGCCGTGCGATGCTCGGACGGTGAGCTCCCCCGACGCGATCGTGACGCTCGACGCGATCGCGCGCGACCCCGAGTTCTTCGAGCGCGTCGTCGTGCGGCGGGACCTCCCGGCGCGCGGTGCCCGGACCGCGCCGCTCGCCACCCCCCTGCATCCCGACCTCGAGGCGCGGCTCGCGAGCCGCGGTCTCGACGGCCTCTACACCCATCAGGCCGCGGCGGTGGACCGCCTGCGCGCGGGTGGTCACGTCGTCGTCGCGACGGGCACCGCGTCGGGCAAGTCCCTCTGCTATCAGCTGCCGATCGTCGACACCGCCGTGCGCGGCGATCACGGAACCGCGCTGATGATCTTCCCCACGAAGGCGCTCGCGCAGGACCAACTGCGGTCGCTGCGCAGCTGGCTCGTGTCCGGGCTGCGCGCGGTCACCTACGACGGCGACACCGGGATCGACGACCGCACGTGGGCGCGCAAGCACGCGACCGTCGTGCTGACGAATCCGGAGATGCTCCACCAGGCGGTCCTCCCGTTCCACGCCCGCTGGTCGACGTTCCTCATGCGGCTCCGCTACGTCGTGGTCGACGAGCTGCACGCGACGCGCGGGATCTTCGGCAGCCACCTCGCCAACATCCTGCGGCGACTCCGCCGGTTGTGCGCGCACTACGGCTCCGACCCGGCGTTCTGCTTCACGAGCGCGACCATCGGCAACCCCGACGAGCTCGCCACCGAGATGCTCGGCGCGCCGGTCGGACTCGTCGACGACGACGGCTCACCCCAGACCACGCGCGGCTTCGCGCTCTGGCAGCGGCCGCTGCTCGACGCGGTGTCGGGGGCTCGGGCGTCCGCCAACGTCGAGACGGCCGAGATCGTGAGCCGGTTCGTCGCGGCCGGCAACCCCACGCTCGCGTTCACCCGCAGTCGGCGCGGCGCCGAACTCGTCGCGGCCCAGGCGCGCCGGTTCCTCGCGGCGCGGGCGCCGCAGTACGCCGAGCGCGTCGCGGCCTACCGTGCCGGCTACCTGCCGACCGAGCGGCGCCGGCTGGAGCAGCAGCTCAGCAGCGGTGAGCTGATGGGGGTCGCCGCCACCAACGCGCTCGAGCTCGGCATCGACGTCGGCGGGCTCGACGCCGTGGTGCTGAACGGCTTCCCGGGCACGCTCGCGTCGTTGCGCCAGCAGATGGGTCGGGCCGGGCGCGGGGACCGGCCCGCCGCCGCGGTACTGGTGGCGGGCGACGACCAGCTCGACCAGTGGTACGCGCAGCACCCCGACGAGCTGTTCGACCGGCCGGCCGAGAAGGCGATCGTCAATCCTCAGAACCCCTACGTGCTCGAGCCGCACGTGGGGTGCGCCGCGCACGAGCTGCCGCTGACGCCGGAGGACGAGGCCTGGTTCGGCGCCGGTCTCGACGACGCCGTGCGCGCGCTCGTGCAGCAGGACCTGCTGAAGCCGCGCGCCGGGAAGATGTACTGGTCGGGTCGGCACCCTCCGGCGCCCGGGATCGGTCTGCGGTCCGGCGGCGGCGCGGAGTTCACCCTCGTCGCGGTCGACGACCCGGACCGTCCCGTCATCGGCACCGTCGACGGCGCGCGCATCTTCTCCGTCGCGCACCCGGGCGCGATCTACCTCCACCAGGGCCGCCAGTGGCGGGTCGAGACCCTCGACGCCGACCACCACGAGGCCCATCTCGTCGACGCGGAGGACGCCGACGAGTACACCCAGCCGCGCGAGGACACCGCCATCGACATCGAGGCGGTCGAGGCGACCCGGACACAGGGACGCGGGCACGTCGCGCTCGGGACCGTGACCGTCACGAACCACGTCGTCGCCTACCAGCGCACGCGCGTCTCCACCGGTGAGCGACTCGAGATCGTCCCGCTCGAGGTCCCGCCGCGCACGTTGCGGACCGAGGCGTTCTGGTTCACCCTCGATCCCGAGCTGCTCGACGCTGCGGGGGTGGTGCCCGCGCAGGTCATCAGCGCGGTGCACGCAGCGGAGCACGCGCTGATCGGCATGATGCCGCGCTTCACCATCTGCGACCGCTGGGACGTGGGCGGCGTGTCGATGGCGCTCCACCCGGCCACCGGCGTGCCGACGATCTTCGTCTACGACGGCTACCCCGGAGGAGCCGGGATCGCCCGCCTCGCCTATGAGGGCGCCGACGCCCACGTGCGCGCGACCCGGGAGCTCGTGGCCACGTGCCCCTGCGCGTCGGGCTGCCCGTCGTGCGTCCAGTCGCCGAAGTGCGGGAACTGGAACGAGTACCTCGACAAGGCCGCGGCCGTCGTCACGCTCGCGCTCCTCAGCGGCTCCGACTGAGCTCGGCCCGCACGACGGGCCAGCCACCGCCACGGGTCGCAGCCGCGGTCATCGAGCTCGTCAGCACCAGGGCCACGCCGTGGGCGAGGTCGTGTCCCCAGTACGGCGCGCCGACGGGCAGCGCCGGCGGCGCGTGACCACCGATGCCGAACGGGTGCAGACCGCCGAATCCGTCGACGACGTACCCGCCGGTGCCGTCCGGGAGGATCGAGACCCCGCGGGCGATGTCCCAGCCGCTCCAGTAGGAGTTGCCGTTCACCGCAGGCGGCATGGGGTTGGAGCCGGTGCGGAACGCGTGCAGCCCCCCGTACCCGTCGAGCGTGTAGCCGCCACTCCCGTTGGGCAGGACGGCGATCCCGCGCACGATGTCCCACCCCTGCCAGTAGGCGGTCCCCGAGACCTTCGGCGGCATCGCGTTGGCGCCGACGGCGAAGGGGTGGACACCTCCCCACCCGTCGATCACGTAGCCGCCCTTGCCGTTCGGGCGCAGCGCCACGCCGCGGGCGATGTCCCACCCGCTCCAGTACGGCCCGTTGCGGGTCGCGCCCGGTGCGGGCAGCGTGTCGATCGCGAACGGGTGCAGACCGCCGAAGCCGTCGAGCTCGTAGCCACCCTGGTTGCGGGCGACCGCCACGCCCCGGGCGATGTTCCAGCCGTCCCAGTACGGCGTGTCCAGGACGCACGCCGCCGGCGGCGCGCTCTTCGGCCGGAAGCCGTACAGGTCGCCGTAGCCGTCGAGGACGTAGCCGGTCCCCGCCGCGGTGGCATCGGTGCGGATCGAGATGACGAACGAGTCCAGCTCACCGATGATCGAGCCCAGCACCGCGAACGTGCGGCCCGACGTCGTCGCCGCGCCCGAGACGTTGATGCCGCGCCCGAGGTCGTACTCCACCGACATGGAGTGGTCCGGCACGCCGTCGCTCGACATCGTCGCGACGAGCAGCAGCGGGTAGGGCCGCGAGGTGGCCGACAGTGGCTGGACGGACGTTCCCACCGCGACCAGGCGGCCGTCGTCCAGGCGGGTGAGGCCGCGCAGCCCGTCGAAGTCGCCGGCGTCGATCCTCGTCGTGCCGCCGGTGCCGAAGGAGGTGTCGACCGCGCCGTCGGCGAGCAGGCGGGTGAAGCCGAGATCCCGGAGGTAGCCCGCGCCGTGGACGAGCTCGCCCCCCACGACGATCGCGCCGTCGGGCTGCACGAGCACCTGCCGCAGCACCGCTGGATCCACGAGGCCGGTGGCCGACGCGGCGAGGTGGGCCGTGACCGGGAACCCGGTGTCGATCTGGCCGGTCATGGTGAAGCGGTACACGGCGAACGCGTCGAGCGTGTCACCGCCCCCGGCGGGACGACCGGCGACGACCAGCTTCCCGTCGGGCTGCATCGCCGCCACCGTGCCGGTCAACCCGGTGACCGCCGCATCGCCGATGCTCCACATGGGCGTGGATCCGCTGCCCCGCCAGCCCGACACGGAGGTGGACTGGTGGTTGCCGAACTGGTCGAGGATCTGGCCGACGACCATGAAGTCCGGCTGGTCCGAGTTCACCGTCGGCGTCGTGAACACGCGGTCGGCCACGGCGCCGGTCGCCGGATCGGCATCGAGGTCGAGCCGGAACGATGCCGCGGCGCTCGTCGACGCGTCGTCGCTCGCGTAGACCTCCCGGGCGCCGGTCAGGCTCTGGCGGCCGACGACGAAGCCGGTCTTGGTGACGCCGCTCGGAGCAGGCGACCAGTCCGCCGGATACCGCACCGCGAGCTGAGCGACCGCGACCGTCGCACCGGTCGTGGGATTGACCCGCACGATGCGGCCCTGGGCCGTGGCCGCCGTCTCCGGGCTGCGGGTGGACCCGACGTGAGCCATCTGCGTCCGGTTTCCGTTGACCGCGAGTCCGACCGGGTCCGACAGCTCGGTGCTGATCGCGCCGCAGTCACCGAAGGAGGAGTTCCAGTCGCCGGGCTGCGCCGAGGCGACGCCCCCGACGCTCGTGACGGCGAGCATCGCGGCGAGCACCGCCACCCCCGCCGCGCCGGTCAGCCGACCGGATCTTCCGATCACGCGTCCTGCACCGTCCATCACGCGCCTCCGTTCGACTGGGGGAGGCGACCGTACGGATCCCGCCGAACGGTGCGCAGAGGAGGAGGTCCCGGACCCGATGACGCAACGAGGTCATCTCCGCGAACGCGCGCGTTGCGTGGTCAGTCGTCGGGACATCCGGCCGGTGCGAGGAGGCAGGCGCGGTCGACCTCGGCCCGGGCGCGACCGACCGCGTCGCCGACGGCGACGACCACCTCGGCGTGATCGTCGGCGCAGTCGCACGACCGCAGCGTCGCGCCGTCGTCACGCGCGGCATCGACCGCCGCGACCCGGGCGGCCGGCGGATCTCCGCCACGGCCGAGCGTCAGCGCCGCAGCCAGCGCGGCGGCGTCGGCGGCCGTCTCGGCACGCGCCGACCGGCCGGCGGCGGCACCGGCGCGACCGAGCCCCACGAGGACGAGGCCGGCGAGCACCACGATGCAGAGCGCGAGGATCGCGACGGCGCCCCGCTCGTCGGTGCGCGTCATCGCTCCGTCCGCATCGTCGCGGTGGCGTTGAGATCGGGGTCCGGGACGAGCGCACCGACCATCGGCAGGCTTGTGTGCGAGCGGAAGTGCACGGTCACCGAGATCGGACCGCCGACCGCCGGCCGGGCTCCGACCTCCACCGTCGCGTCGCGGAGCACCCGGCGGGCGGCGCGTGTCGCGGCGGTCGGATCGCGGTCGACCGACGCGGCGCGGGCGGCCTCCCGTGCCGCGTGCACCGTCGCGACGTAGTCGCGGACCACGAGGGCGGTCTGGAGCACCGCGAGGATGAGGAAGATCACGAGCGGGAGCACGAGCGCGAACTCGACGGTCGCCTGCCCCCACTCGGGGCAGGCGGACCGTCGGGCGCGTCTCCGGGACGCGGCCGTCATCCCGGCAGGATCTTGCTGATGACCATGTCGAACAGCTTCCCGATCACGTGGCTCTTCGTGGCCCACGTGAGGATCAGCGTGCCGATGGCCGCCGCGCCCAGGATGACGAGCGCGTACTCCGCCGTCGTCTGACCGGCTTCGCGTGCGGCCTCGCACGCACCGGTGGTCAGGCGCCGCACGGCGCCGATGAGTCGTCGCATCATGTGGATGCACTCCTTGTCGTTGCAGTGACGGTGACGGGGAAGCGTCGGGCGGCGCCGGCTCAGAGCCGGTGCATCGCCGAGAGCAGCGCGGGCACGACCGTGAGCACGCCGAAGGCCGGCAGCACGAGGAAGACGAGCGGGAACAGCAACTTGACGGGGAGCACGCGCGCCCGGGCCTCGGCCCGGCGGCGCGCGGCCGCACGGGTCTCTTCGGCGAGCCGGGAGAGCGCAGCGGCGGCCGGGGCGCCCAGCCGGGCGCTCGCACCGAGCACCTCGGCCACCGGGGCGAACCCGGACCGGTCGTTGCGGAGCATGTCGAGCGCATCGAGGAACGAGCCACCCAGCTCGGTGGTCACGAGCACCTGCCGCAGCGGCGCGGCGACGGGTTCGGGCGCCCACCGGGCGGCGAGCGCGACCGCACGGAGCGGTGTCGCCCCGGCGCCCATCGCGACGACGAGCAGGTCGAGCACGGCGGGGAGGTCGCGGTCGAGCGACGCAGCCTCCCGTCGGGCCCGCCGACCGGCCCGGAACGACCGCAGGATCGACGGCACCGGCACCACGATCCGGCCACGGGCGGGTCCGCGTCGCCGGACACCGAGCCGGGCCCGGGCCTCCACCCGCGACCGGCGCGTGAGCACGCCTGCGCCGGCGAGCGACCCCCACGCCGCTCCGACGGCGACGATCAGCGCGTTCACACGGTCCGCCCGACGATCGCCCGCATCCACGCGGCGGCCGCCACCTCCAGCCCGAGCCCGAGCGCCAGGCACAGGCGGCCCGCGGTGGTCCCGAGCAGCACCCCGGTCGCGCCCGGGTCGGTGGCGGTCGTGAAGACGAGGTACCCGAGCGGCGCCAGACCGACGACGACCGCCGACATCCGGGCCTGGGCGGACAGGGCGCGGGCCTCGCCCGCCGCCGCCTCGTCGGCCCGCAGCGACGCCGCCAGCCCCTCGAGCGGCGCGGCCGCCGATCCGCCGACCCCGGCGACGAGGGCCAGCGCACCGGCCGCGGCGCCGACGCCGGGCACCGGGCGTTCGTCGCCCCACGCGACCAGCGCGTCCTCGAGCGTGGCGCCGAGCGCGAGCCGGGCCCGCAGCCGCGCGAAGTCGGGTGCGAGCGGGCCCGGCCGGGTCGCGAGGTGCTCGACCGCCTCCCGCACGGTGCCGCCTGCCCGGAGCTGTGCCACCACATGGTCGAGCGCCACCGGCAGGTCGGCCCGGGCCCGCCGGTCGGCGTGACCCGCGCGGAGCCGCACCGCCAGCGGACCGGCCGCGAGCGCGCCGAGGCACGCCGGGACGACGAGGCCGGGCGCGAGGACCAGCGCGCACCACGCGACGGCGAGGACCCCGGTCCCCCACCAGCCGAGCGCCGCCTCGGGGCCGACGTCGAGATCGGCGCGCTGCAGCCGGCGCTCGACGAACCGCCGGACGGGTTCCGGGAGCCGGCGCGCCGACGGGTGGAGTCGCCGGACACGCGCTCGCGGCTCCGTCCGCGTCGCGAGGCGCACCAGGTACACCGTGAGCACGAGTCCGACGGGGACGAGGAGGAGCGGCGGGAGACTCACGGCGTCGCCCCGGAGCGCGGCGGCCGTTCGGGGTCGCCGACGACGCGCGGGCCGTCGGCGCCGTGCGTGAGCAGGGGGCGGACCGTGAACGGACCGGGTGCGTCGAGCACCTCCACGACGGCGACGACCGCACGCCGGCCCCCGGGCACCCGTGCGACCTGCACGACCGCGTCGACCGCCGACCGGAGCTGCTCGCACACGGCGTCGTGTGGCAGTCCGGTGCCGCCCAGGAGCGCGAGGGTCGAGAGCCGCCGCAGCGCGTCGACCGGACGATTGGCGTGCACCGTCGACAGCGAGCCGTCGTGACCGGTGTTGAGCGCCTGGAGCAGGTCGAGCGCCTCGGCGCCACGCACCTCGCCCACGACGAGTCGGTCGGGTCGCATCCGCAGCGCGGCGCGGACGAGCTCGCGCACCCCGACCGCACCGGCGCCCTCGGCGTTCGCGGGCCGCGCCTCGAGCCGCACCACGTGCGGGAGCGGGAGCCGGAGCTCCGCCGTCTCCTCGATGGTGACGACGCGTGCCGCAGGATCCAGCCGGCCGGCGAGCGCGTTCAGGAGCGTGGTCTTGCCCGAACCGGTCCCGCCGGCGATGACGACGTTCGCCCCGCGGTCGACGAGCGTGTGCAACACGGCGGCGGCCTCGTCCTCGAGGCCGAACGCGTCGAGTCCGAGCCGGCGGGCTCCGAAGCGGCGGATCGTCAGGCACGGTCCGTCGACCGCGAGCGGGGGGATGACCGCATGCAGTCGTGACCCGTCGGCGAGCCGGGCGTCGACCATCGGCGCGGCGCGGTCGAGACGCAGACCGAGTGGGGCCAGGATGCGCTGCACCAGCCGCACGATCCCGTCGGCGTCGAGCGCGAGCGGCACCGGGTGCAGCACTCCGGCCCGCTCCACGTAGCAGCGGCCCGGCCCGTTGACCATGATCTCGTCGACGGTCGGGTCGACGAGCAGTGGCTCGAGCGCACCGAGGCCGACGACGTCGTCGAACAGCAGCGAGACCAGGCGATCCCGCCGGTCGCCACCGAGCAGCGGATCCTCGAGAGTCAGCAGCGCGCCGATGCGGTCCCGCACGACGTCGGCCGGCGCATCGACCAGGGTCTCCGCGCGCTCCGACGCGAGCAGCCGCCGGTGCACCGCGCTGCAGAGCGCCCGGTCCCGGTCCTCGATCGCGGTCGTGCTCACGCCACGCTCCGGCGCGCACCGAGACCGAGTTCGCGCAGCAGGTGCGTGGCCGAGCGGGCGAGCGTCTCGGGCAGCCGCGTGGACAGCACCCCGGCGTCGACCGCGCGGGCGATCGCCGTGCGGACCGGGATGCGGACGAGCACCGGACGTTCCAGCACCTGGGCGACGTCGGCGGCACCCAGCGCCCGGCCCGGCTCCTCGAGCACGACGAGACCGGCGCAACGCGCCACGAGCGCGGAACCGGCCGCACGCCGGAGCGCGAGGTAGCACTCGCGCAGCACCGGGACGGACACGTCGGCGACCTCGAGGAGTGCCCGTGCGACCGGAGTGTCGGGCACGCCGACGTCGACGACGGTCAGCGGGCCGTCGCGCAGCGCGACGCCGAGCGCCGCCCCGGCCTCGGCGGCCGCCGGTGGCGCGAGCACACCCGGCGCGCGGCCGCGTGGGACCAACGCGAGCCCGGGGACGATCTCGACACCGAGACGGTCGAGCGCGTCGGTGGGTGCGGCGGGCCCGGCCGCGAGCCAGTCGGCGACACCGGTGGCGGGGTCGGCACCGAGCCCGAGCACCGCAGGCAGATCGCCGCAGAGGTCGACGAGGCGGACCGGACCGCGGACGCGCGCCGCCTGGACGGCGACCGCGGCCGCGGTGACCGAGGTACCGGAGCCGCCCTTGGGCGACCAGAACGCGAGGAGGGACACTGCTCGACTCCCGGGGTCGTCGTGCGCAGGCGCGCACGGAGGACACGTCCGGGGAAGCGGAGCGGGGAAGGTCCGCCACTGTGACGGACCGGGCGAATGGTGTCAAGGGGTCGCGCGGAATCCGCTGACGGTGTCGCCGGCGCGTCGTAGTCTCCGCCGGACATGAACGGCGCCGCGTTCTTCGACCTCGACAAGACGATCATCGCCAAGAGCTCCGTGCTCGCGTTCGGCCGGCCCTTCTACCGTGAGGGTCTGCTATCGAAGCGGACGATCGTCAAGAGCATGTACGCGCAGATCGTCTACATGCTCGTGGGGGCCGACGAGTCGAAGATGGAAGAGGTCCGCGAGGCGATGCTCGCGCTCACACGCGGCTGGCAGCAGGACCACGTCGCGCAGATCGTCGCCGAGACGCTCGACGAGATCATCTCGCCCATCGTGTTCGCCGAGGCGCTCGAGCTGTTCGACGAGCACCACCGCGCCGGCCGGCGGGTCGTCATCGTGTCGTCCTCCCCGGCCGAGGTCGTCACGCCGCTCGGCTCCTTCCTCGGGGCCGACGAGGTGATCGCGACACGGGCACGCATCGACGAGGACGGGGCGTACACCGGGGAGCTCGAGTTCTACGCGTACGGACCGCACAAGGCCGAGGCGCTCGAGGAGTACGCGGCGGCGAACGACGTCGACCTCGCCGACTGCTACGCGTACTCGGACTCGGTCACCGACGTGCCGATGCTGGCCGCGGTCGGTCATCCGGTGGCGGTGAACCCCGACAAGGACCTGGAGCACGAGGCGGTCGCACGCGGGTGGGAGATCCGCAAGTTCGCGCGTCCCGTGCGTCTCCGCGACCGTGTGCCGGTGCCGCCGAAGGGTCCGACGATCGCGGTGACCACGGTGGTGGCGGTCGCCGGCGCGGCCGTCGGCGGGTACGCCTGGTGGCGCCACCACGTCGCCCAGCGCGCCGCCGGGTGAGCCTCGCCGTCCTGCCGACGCCGGTCCAGCGGATGGACCGGCTCGCGGCGGCGCTCGGCACGTCGGCCACGCTGGTCGTCAAGCGCGACGACCTCACCGGGCTCGGCCTCGGCGGCAACAAGGCCCGGAAGCTCGCACTGCTCGGCGCGGACGCGCTGGCCCGGAGCGCCGACTGCCTCGTCACCGGCGGCGGTCCGCAGAGCAACCACGCCCGACTCACGGCCGCGGCCGCCGCGCAGCTCGGGCTCGGGTGCCACCTCGCGCTCGGCGGTGCGCCCGACGTCGCGCGCGACGGCAACCTCCTGCTCGACGAGCTCTTCGGGGCGACGCTCCATTTCGACGGGGCCGACCAGTACTACGGCGTCGAGGCCGCGATCACGGCGCTCGCCGACCGGCTGCGCGCCGACGGTCTCCGGCCGTACGCGATCCCGGTCGGTGGCGCGTCGACCCCCGGCGTCGTCGCGTACGCGCTCGCGGTCGACGAGCTGCGCGCGCAGGTCGACCGGGATCCTGCATGGATGGTCGTGGCCGACGGCTCCGGCGGGACCCACGCGGGGCTGCTCGCCGGCCTCGGCACCGCATCGCCGACGTCCGTGCTCGGGGTCGACGTCGGCACCCGGCCCGACCTCGACGACGCGGTCCCGCGCCTCGCGGCCGACGCCGCCGACCACCTCGGGCGCGGCGCGGCGAACGCGACCGTCCTCATCGACCGCGACCACGTGGGTCCCGGCTACGGCCTGCTCTCCGACGCGTGCGTCGACGCGCTGCGCCTCGTCGCGCGCACCGAGGGACTCGTGCTCGACCCCGTGTACTCCGGCAAGGCGATGGCGGCGTTGATCACCGCGGTCCGCCGCGGCGACGTGGGCGACGACGACACCGTGGTCTTCTGGGCGACGGGCGGATCGCCGGCGTTGTTCGCCCGCCGCTACGCCGACGAGCTCATCGGCTCCTGACGCGCATCGAGCGGGCCCCGGAGGACCCGCTCGACATCGGTTGTCACTCGTCGGTGACGGTTCTAGGCGTCGCCACGCACCTTGTACGCGACCGCGGCACCGAGCGCCAGGACGACGAGCAGCAGGAGAAGCTTCTTCACGGGGTGATCCCTTTCCGCCAGAGGGTGGTCGTTCGGCACTCTAACCGCCGGCCACCCCCCGCCGTCCCGCCCGCCGCGCGAGCCCGTTTCCCGAGCCCGTGCCCGACTTTGGCGAGGAACCTGTCCCCCTGGGGACGCCTTCCTCGCCAAGGTCGTGGGGGGACGGGGCGTGCCAGGATGCGGGCGGAGGTGAACGGGGTCTGGTGGCCCCCCTCGTCTTCAAAACGAGTGGGACGGGCGACCCCCGTCCGGTGGGTTCGATTCCTGCCGCCTCCGCCGATCAGCGCCCCCGTGCCGGGGCGTCGAACCAGGCCGCCGCGAGGATTTCGGTCGCGAGCCGTCGCGAGCGGGTCTCGCCGCGCCGCCAGGTGTACAGGGTGGTGAACGGGGTCGAGCTCGGGATCAGCAGGAAGTCGCGACCGGCGTCGTCGGTGGCGACCTGGTTGTACCAGCGGCTCCGCCACGGCGCGCGCAGTGCGAGCATCCGCCCGTCGCGCATCGCGTTGACGTCGCGGTACTCGCACAGCCGTCCGCGGCCGCAGCCGCCCGCCACCACCGAGCCGTCGGCGACCACGGCGTAGCCCTGGTCCTGCACCTCGACGCTCGGACCGTCGAGGACCGGCTCGCCGACGATCCGGAGCCGCCGCACCGGCTCGCCGACGACGTCGACGTGCTCACGACCGTCCGGTGCCGGCAGCTCGGGCCCGGCGGCGACCGGACGGGTGAGGACGTCGCGCCCGTTGGGGAGCCAACGCAGACCGAGGTACGCGGTGCCGGCCGGGGCCGGGAACTCGACCTCCTCGCCGGTCGCGAGATCGCGCCGGACGATCGCCTTGCCACCGTGGCAGTCGGTGCGCGGGCGCAGATACGCGAGGTAGTGCCCGCCCGGGTCGATCGCCGGCCAGTCCCCCTGCGCCGCGACCACCGCGACCGCGGGCTCCTCCGCGGTGAGCGACACCGAGACCAGCTGCGGGGTGCAGGTCGAGACCCCCGCGGCCGCGACGACGCGGTCGCTCCCCGGGTCGACGGCGATCGCGTTCGCCTTCACCTGGCCACCAGGGAGGGTGGAGCGCGCGCCCGTACGCGGGTCGATCCGCTCGAGCTGGTACTGCGTCGTCACCGCGACGACCGCGCGGCGGCGCGGCACCGGGTCCGGGATCCACGCAGCGGCCCGGACGCCGCGCCGCAGCCGCACCGGCTCGCGGTCGCCACTACTCCAGCGGTACAGGGTCGAACCGGAGACCGCGACCACGTGGCGCCGGCTGGCGTCGACCGCGGCCGACGTGACGTCGGACGGCAGCCAGAACCAGCCCTCGGACGGTGCGGCTGCGGGGAGGCCCGGCGACGTTCGTGGCCCGGCCGACCCGACGAGGTCACCGGCCTCGTGCCGACGGTTCTCGACGTGCGGTGCGACCACGAGATACCGCGTCCCGGCGTCGAGCGCTCCCACGGGGCGTTCCTCCAGCGCGAGCGGCGCGCCCGGTGGGGCCTCGCCGCCCACGAGGTCGGCCCGGAACACGCGGGAGCCCAGGTCGGCGCGGTCGCTCTCCACCCCGAACACGACGTGGCGTGAGTCGGCGTCGAAGATCAGCGGCGCGGTGAACCACCACCCGTCCGGGGCGTCGGAGGTCCGTTCCTCACCGGTCGACAGGTCCCGCAGCACGATCTGGCCGAGTCGGTTGTCACCCGTCCGGCAGCGCAGGTACGCGACGTACCGGCCGTCGGCGCTGACCGCCGGCGCGGTCGAGGTGCGGGGGAACTCCGACACCGGACCGCCCCGGGTGAGCCCGAGCCCGAGCCCGAGGATCGAATGCTGATCGCAATCGGTGCCGTCGCCGTCGACGAAGTAGAAGCTGCGCCCGTCCGGCGCCACTGCGATCTGCGTGCCGCGCTCGACCGAGTGCGACTCGTAGCGGACGAGCACGCGTCCGGTGCGCGCGTCGAGCACCACCGGTTGCCGCTGGTCGGTGATGCCGAGGATGCGCTTCGGCATGCCGGCCGGCGCCGGACCGACCGGCTTCCGCCGCTCGGGATCGCGCACCAGTGCGACCACCCCGGCGACGAGCACCGCGACGACCACGATCGCGACCCCGACCAGGATCGGCGACCGGGCGCGCGGTGGCCGGGCGAGACGCGCGTCGAGCCGGCCGGACGCGTTCGCGGCGACGTGGACCCCCGAGACGTCGGACCGCAGCGCGTCGCGGAGCCGGTCCTCGTTCACGCGTCCTCCCCGAGCGTCCGGGCCAGCGCGGCCATGCCGCGGGAGGAGTGCGACTTCACCGAGCCTGCCGAGATGCCGAGCGTCGTCGCGATGTCCGCCTCGGACAGATCCAGGTAGTAGCGGAGCACCAGACACTCCCGCTGGCGACGCGGCAGCGCACGCACGGCGGTGAGCACCTCGGCGTGCTCGGACCGCACGACCGCCTCGTCCTCGGCGGCGGCGGCGGCCCGCTGCACCGGCGCCACGTACCGGCGCACCACCGCCCGGTGCCGGAGACGGGAGCGCGCCGTGTTCACCACCGCGCTCCGCAGGTAGCGCACCGGATCGTCGATCCGGTCCCAGCGCCGGTAGGCGCGCACGAACGCGTCCTGCACCACCTCCTCGCCGCTCCCCCGGTCGTCGACCAGGAGCCGGGCGAGCCGCACCAACGGCTCATAGTGCTCCTCGAACACGTCGGCGAAGACAGGGGTCGGAACCGCACCGGTCTCCCCCGCCATGCCGGCCATCATCACCCTTACCGACGCTTCGCGCCCTGGCCCGGTTGTCACGGGCGGCCGTAAGGTCGACCGACCCCCGACCAGGAGCGTGCACCACATGGAATACCGCCAGTTCGGCCGGACCGGGACCCGGGTCTCGGAGCTGTGCCTCGGCACCATGACCTTCGGCAACGAGGCCGACGAGGCCACCAGCAAGGCGATCGTCGACCGGTTCGTCGACGCCGGCGGCAACTTCATCGACACCGCGAACGTGTACAGCCAGGGTGTGTCCGAGGAGATCACCGGGCGGGCCATCGCCGACCGGCGCGACCGGATCGTGCTCGCCACCAAGGCCCGCTTCGCGATGGGCGACGACACCAACGCGGTCGGCTCGTCGCGCCGCAACCTGCGCGCCGCGTGTGAGGCGTCGCTGCGCCGGCTCGGCACCGACTGGATCGACCTGTACCAGGTCCACATGTGGGACAAGCACACGCCGATCGAGGAGACGCTCTCGACGCTGAACGACCTCGTGCACGAGGGCAAGGTCCGCTACATCGGCGCGAGCAACTTCGCCGGCTGGCACCTCGCCAAGGCGCTCGGCGTGAGCGCGCTGCACCACTGGGAGCCGTTCACCTGCCTCCAGCCCGAGTACTCGCTCATCACGCGCGACGCCGAGCGCGAGCTGCTGCCCCTGTGCCGCGACGCCGGGCTCGCCGTCATCCCGTGGAGCCCGCTCGGCGGTGGGGTCCTCACCGGCAAGTACCGCAAGGGCGAGGACTTCCCCTCCGGGACGCGCGGCGCGGATACCGAGAACCCGATCACCTTCACGTACCGCCTCGACGACCGCGCGTGGAGCATCGTCGACGCGGTGCGCGCGGCCGCCGAGAAGACGGGGAAGAGCGCGGCGCAGATCTCGCTCAACTGGGTCCTCAACCGCAAGGGCGTGACCGCGCCGATCATCGGCGCGCGCAACCTGACCCAGCTCGAGGACAACCTCGGAGCCACGGGGTGGGAGCTCGACGAGGAGTCCGCGCAGTCGCTCGCGTGGGCCAGCGCGTTCCGGCTCGGGTACCCGTACGAGTTCCTGCAGTACGCGGGCTAGGAGGCCTCGTGGAGATCCGTCAGCTCGGTCGCACCGGCCTGCGCGTCACCGAGGCGTGCCTCGGCGCGATGACCTTCGGACGGGAGACGCCCGAGGACGACAGCGCCGAGATCCTCGCCCGCTACCTCGACGCCGGCGGCAACTTCGTCGACACCGCGAACACCTACAACCGCGGCGCGTCGGAGGAGATCCTCGGCCGGCTGCTCGATGGCCGGCGCGACTCGATCGTGCTCGCGACGAAGTGCCGGATGCCCATGGGCCCGGGACCGAACGACAAGGGCGCATCGCGCCGCGTCATCCGCGAGCAGGTGGAGGCGTCGCTCCGCCGGTTGCAGACCGACTGGATCGACCTGTACCAGATCCACTGCTGGGACCGGACCACGCCGATCGAGGAGACCGTGTCGACGCTCGACGACCTGGTCCACGAGGGCAAGGTCCGGTACGTCGGCGCGAGCAATTACACCGGCTGGCAGCTCGCCACTGCGCTCGGCGTCGCGCGCGAGCACGGCTGGGAGCCGTACGTGTCGCTGCAGCCGCAGTACTCGCTGGTGTGCCGGGACATCGAGCGCGAGCTGCTCCCGCTCGCCGGGTACGCCGGGCTCGCCGTGCTGCCGTGGAGCCCGCTCGGCGGCGGACTGCTCTCGGGCAAGTACCGGCCGGGCGAGGCGCCGCCCGCCGACACCCGCGCCGCCGACTCCACCCCGTCCGCGCTGCTGATGCGCCAGCGCATCGCCGAGGAGCGGAACTTCGCAGTGGCGCAGGCGGTCGCGGACATCGCCGACGAGCTGGGGAAGTCGATGGCGCAGGTCGCGCTCAACTGGGTCCTGCACGCGCCCGGCGTCACCGCGCCGATCCTCGGTGCGCGCACCGTCGACCAGATCGAGGACAACCTCGGTGCCGTCGGTTGGACGCTGACGGACGAGGCGCGGGACCGGCTCGACGACGCGAGCGCGATCGAGCGGGGCTACCCCTACGACTTCATCGACTGGATCCACAGCCGGTGACCGATGACGCGGCCGGGACCGTCACCCAGCTCTGGCGGTACCCGGTGAAGTCGATGCAGGGCGAGCGGCTCGAGACGGCGACGATCGGGCCGCGCGGCATCGTCGGCGACCGCGGCTGGGCCGTCGTCGACGTGGAGACCGGGCTCGGTCTCACCGGACGCCGCGCGCCGGAGCTGCTCTTCGCGTCGGCCACCCTGGTCGGCGACGACGCGCGCGTCACGCTCCCCGACGGCACCGTGGCCGCCGACGACGACGCGCTCTCGGAGTGGCTCGGCCGGTCCGTGCGGCTCACACGCGCCACCGACACCACGTCGGGCACGTTCGAGATCGGGCTGGCCGAGGACGACGACGCCGACCGCGACCCGAGCGTGCCGTGGGTGCAGTGGGAGGGCCCGGCCGGCACGTTCCACGACTCGACCCGCACCCAGGTCTCGATCCTCGGCGCGGCCACCGCGGGAGAGTGGGACCTCCGCCGGTTCCGCGCCAACGTCGTGATCGCCGGCACCGGTGAGGACGACTGGGTCGGTCAGGTGCTCCGGGCCGGGACCGCCACACTCGACGTCACGAAGCGGATCGACCGGTGCGTCATGACCACCCGGGCGCAGCCGGGCGGTATCGAGCGGGACGTCGACGTGCTGCGCACGATCATCCGCGAGCGCGCCAACAACCTCGGGATCGGCACCCTCGTCCGGAACCCCGGCGAGATCCGCGTGGGTGACACGGTCGAGCCGATCACCTGAGCCGTTCCGACGCGCGGAGCGCGACGTTTCCGTCGCGCATCACGCGCCGAACGATGGGGTGGGCGTCGGTCAGACGGCGAGCAGGTCCCGGGCGCCGGTGTCGGCGGACGGGTGGCGGAGCTTGCTCATCGCCCGGGCCTCGATCTGGCGGATGCGCTCACGGGTGAGGTTGAAGTACTCCCCCACCTCCTCGAGCGTCCGCGGCTCGCCGCGGTCCAGACCGAACCGGAGGGCGAGGATCTGACGCTCGCGCTCGTCGAGCGGCGACAGCAGCTTCTCGATCTCCGCCGGCAGCAGCGCGGTCGCCGCGACCTCGAAGGGCGACTCGGCCGAGCGGTCCTCGACGATGTCGCCGAGCTCGGCGTCGCCGTCCTCACGGAGCGGCTCCGACAGCGAGAGGGGCTCGGCCGCGAAGCGCAGGGCCTCGGTGACCTTGTCCTCGGGCATCTCGACCTCGATCGCGAGCTCGGCGAGCGTGGCCGGGCGACCGAGCTTGAGCTCCAGGCGCGAGCGCGCCTTCTGCAGCCGGGCGAGCGTGTCGCCGGCGTGCACGGGGAGCCGGATGGTCCGGCCCGTGTTCGCGATGCCGCGGGTGATCGCCTGGCGGATCCACCACGTCGCGTAGGTCGAGAACTTGAAGCCCTTGCGCCAGTCGAACTTCTCGACGGCGTGCATCAGGCCGAGGTTGCCCTCCTGGATCAGGTCCAGCAGCGGCAGGCCCGACGCCTGGTACTTCTTCGCGATGGAGACGACCAGCCGCAGGTTCGACTGCACGAACGTGCGCTCGGCCTCCTCGCCGACCCGCGCGTTCTTGCGCAGCTCACGCTTCTTCGCCTGGGTCAGGCCCTTGCCGCCCGACTCCATCTCCTCGAGCGCGGCCTTGCCGTTCTCGATCTGCTGGGCGAGGCGGACCTCGTCGTCCTTGGTCAGCAGCGGGTACTGCCCGATATCGGTCAGATAGAGCCGAACCAGGTCTTCTTCATCCCGCTCGACGCGCTCTTTCGCCAAGGAAATCGCTCTCCGGAAACTCGTGCTACGGACTGATGGACAAACGCAGAACGTGGCCGGAATTGTTCCCAGCGACCGGCCCTGAGGTCCCTGTACGATACCGGCCCCGTCAAGGACGGTTTTCCACAGGCTGCTGTGGACAAACCTGGCGGTCGAAACCGGGAGGAAACCCGTGACCGACGTGGAGATCACCGTAGTCGCCGGTACGTTCCGCGCTCGCAGCGGGAAGGAGGCCGACCTCGGCGCGACCCTCGCGCGGTACGTGGTCCTCACCCGCAACGTGCCGGGCTGTCGCAACGTCGATCTCGTGGTGTCGACCACCCGCCCGGGCCACTACCTGGTGGTCGAGAAATGGGACGACCCCGCGGCGCAGCGCGCCCACCTCGACAGCGAGGTCATGGTGACGATGGCCCAGGAGGCGACCACCGAGCTGGCCGAGGCGCCCGACCTCGACCTCTACGACGCGGTCTCGGCCTACGACCTCGAGTAGCCGTCCGCCGGAGCGCCGTCAGCCTCGTCAGCGCGCGGAGGCCTTCCGGAGGGTCTCCTGACGCAGCGACTTCCTGCGCTCCGGTCGGGTGTCGACCGCGGCGAGGCGCTCGGCCGTGGCCTCCGTGTCGGCCCAGGTGAGCGTGCCCCCGGACCAGATGCGGTCGAGCTCGGCGTCGGCGACGTCGTTGAAGCCGCAGTAGAGCCGGAACGTGTAGCGGCGACGCTGCTCCCGGACCGGGAAGCCCGCGGCGCGCGCCCGCGCCTCCGCGTACGCGTCCCAGAGGTTGCGGGTCCGGTCGTCGAGCTCGTCGTCCGCCGGCGCGTCCTCGAACCCGCCCGAGAGCCGGTCCATCGCCCGGTAGAGCGAGGACGCCAGCTCGACGCGGGTGTGGTCGACCGAGAGCCCGGTCTGGCGCTGCGGGCTCTCGAAGCAGCCGCCGGTGAACCAGAGCCGGACCCCGCCGTCGTCGAGCTCGACGACCGACGCGGTGAGCGGATGCGGCAGGACCTCGTCGACCTCGACCGTCACGTCGACGTCGTCGGGGAACCCGATCGTCGCCATCGTGTCCGCGATCAGGGCGCGGACCTCGTCGGCGTCGAACTTGACCAGCGTGAACTGCTCGGGGACGAGCGTGACGGTCACGAACCGGCGCCCGCCGACATCGCGCGTGCGTCCTCCATCGCCTGGTTGGCGATCTCGGCGAGCTCGTCGATCTCGTCGGTCGAGAAGCCGGCCATCTGGCGCAGCTTGCGCGCGAGCTGGATCGGGTTCTCGTCGGTCTCGCCGCGGAAGCCGCCGAGGCTGAAGAGCTTGTCGACGGTGCGCTGGAAGTCGAGGGCCCGCTCGCGACGCTCCGGGTCGTCCGCGGTGAGTCGCCGCAGCCAGTCCGAGCCCATCTTCACGTGGGTGACCTCGTCGGCGAGCATCCAGTCCTCGCAGAACTCGAGCACCGGGTCGCCGGAGGTGTCGCCGAACTCCTTCATCGTGTTGAACACGTCGATGGCGAGGCCCTCGAGCGCCCGGTTCACGCCGCAGAGCCGCAGGATCGGGTCGGGCGCGCAGGCGGCCTCGTAGAGGAACGTGGCCTCCGAGTACTCACCGATCTCGGTGCCCATCCAGTCACCGAGCTTCACGGAGATCTCGACGTGACGGCTCTCGTCCCAGCACTGGCGGGCCATGTCGAGCTTCAGCGCGAACGGCGCCTCGGTGTCGTCGAAGTCGAAGGTGGTACGGCCCGCGCCCTCGAGCGCCTGGATCTCACCGGTGAAGATGCCGTGCATCAGGTTCCGGGCGCGGTCGGCCGCGGCGGGGCGCTCGGGCTCGAGCCGGGCGGACCCGAGGTCGCGCTCCCCGATCTTGACGTTCCGGGGATCCATCACCTGGTCCATGATCGACGTGCGGACGAACCGCTCGTCGCGGGCCAGCATGTCGGGCGGCAGCTGCTTCCTCATGCCGGGGCTCCTTCGTTCACTGCGACGTTGCCCAGGCTACCCGGGCCGGCGATCCCGCCGGCCGCCACGAGCAGGGCCTCGAGCTCGTGCTGACGGCGGATCGCCCGGTCGAGCTCCTGGGGCGTCTCGATCATCGACTGGATCACCATCTCGCCCTCGCGCCAGTCGTCGAACTCGTCCTGGAGCATGAAGTTGAGCGACCGCTGCGTCGGCGAGTCGGTGATCGTGCTCGTGCCGTTCAGGTGGTACGTGTACGCGGCGATCTTGTGCGGGATCAGCACGCGGTAGACGCCGACGAGCTTCTCGATCGTCTGCTCGGGCGCCTCGGGCTCCCGCAGCGCCTCGACGAACGCGCTGATGTGCTCGTTCGCCGGCTCGCACAGTCGCTCGGTGTTCATCTCGCGCAGCTCGGGCAGCCGCTTGTCCATGAGCTCGGCGTGCCAGGCGTGGTGGTAGCAGTGGCGCCCGAGGATCATCTTCACGTCGAGCTCGGGGACGGTCGCGACCCAGCCGCCCAGCGTCTCGAAGAGGCGCATCTCGAGCCACTTGTAGGTCCCGACCCGGCGGGCCGACTCCTCGACCGTGAACAGTCCGGGCAGCTCACGGCGGTCCCAGGGCGCGAACGCGGCGCGCGGCTTGAACGGGTCGGACATCCGGCTCTCCCCCTCGGCGGCCCGGCTCGGACCGCGGTCGGCGCATTCTTCGGCCAGTTCCGCCCGGGGGTCAACCGGAGGGTGATGTGACCCCGGTCACCCCGATCCGCTCCGGGGCGTCGTCGGGATGCGTCCCGCGTTCGATGACCACGATCGACACCAGGATCAGTGCCGCACCGACGTAGCCGAGCGCGCCGAGGCGCTCGCCCGCCGCGAAGCCGATCACTCCGACCACGACGGGCTCGAGCAGGTTGATCACGCCGGCGCGCTCGGGCTCGACGACGCGCTGCGCCCAGGTCGAGAGCGAGAAGCCGATCGCGGAGCATCCGATCCCGGTGACCACGACCGCGACCACGACCGTCGGCGTGATCCTGCCGAAGCCGCTCCCCACGCTGATGACGATCGCGCCCAGGGTGCCGACGGCGGCCTGGACGAGCACCAGCGGGAACGGGTCGAAGCGGCGGGCGACCTCACCGGTGGCCACCAGCCACACCGCCCAGGCGAGCGCGGTGACGAGCGTGACCGCGTCGCCGAAGCGCAGGTGGAGCGTCGCGCCCGTGAGCAGGAACAGGCCCACGACCGAGATCGTGACCGCGGCCGTGACGCGCGGGCTCGGGGGACGCCGGTACCGGACCGCGGCGATCAGGGGCGTGAACACGACGAACAGTCCGGTGATGAACCCCGCGTTCGAGGTCGTGGTGTGGTCGAGCCCGACGTTCTCCGCCTGGTAGGCGACGACGCCGAGCAGGCCGAGCCCGGTCCCGACGGCGAGGAGCGTGCGCAGCGAGTCGGTCGGGCGGGGGGCGGGCCCCCGCCAGTCGCGCCGGAGCGCCAGCGGCGCGAGCACGATCGTGGCGAGCCCGAAGCGCATCACGTTGAACGCGGCCGGGGTCACGTCGTCGAGCGACCACTGCACGAGGATGAAGCTCGAGCCGTACAGCACCGACGCCAGCACGAGGGCGAGCTCCGGCCGGTACGGGCGCAGCCGCGCCACGGGTCAACCGCTCCAGCGGTTGGTGAGCGGCAGGCGGCGGTCCTTCCCGAACGCCTTCGGCGACACCCGGACCCCGGGAGGGGCCTGCCGGCGCTTGTACTCGGCCCGGTCGACGAGCCCCGCGATCCGCACGACCGTCTCCCGGTCGTGGCCGGCGGCGACGAGGTCCGCGATCGACCGGTCCTCCTCGACGTAGCCCTCGAGGATCGCGTCGAGCACCGCGTAGGGCGGCAGCGAGCCCTCGTCCTTCTGGTCGGGTCGCAGCTCGGCGCTCGGCGGCTTCTCGATCACGGCGCGCGGGACGATCTCGCGCTCGAGCCGGCGGTTCAGGTCCTCGCAGAGCGCGTACACGAGCATCTTCGGCACGTCCTTGATGACCGCGTAGCCGCCGGCCATGTCGCCGTAGAGCGTCGAGTAGCCCGTCGCCATCTCGCTCTTGTTGCCGGTCGTGAGGACCAGCCAGCCGAACTTGTTCGAGATCGTCATGAGGATCGTGCCGCGGATCCGGGCCTGGAGGTTCTCCTCGGCGAGCCCGGGCTCGGTGCCGGCGAAGGTCTCGGCGAGCATGGCGGTGAACGCGTCGTGCGCGGGCTCGATCGGGATCGTCACCGCGTTGATGCCGAGGTTGCGCGCGAGGACGTCGGCGTCGGTGACGCTCCCCTCGCTCGAGTAGCGCGACGGCATGAGCACTCCCGTGACGCGGTCGGGACCGAGCGCGTCGGCGGCGATCGCAGCCACGAGCGACGAGTCGATGCCACCCGAGAGACCGAGGAGCACGTGGGTGAAGCCGTTCTTGCTCATGTAGTCGCGTGTGCCGAGCACGAGCGCGCGGTAGACCTCGTGCACCGGGTCGAGGAGCGGCTCGACGCGGGGCGGCTTGCCGGGCAGCCCCAGGTGGCTCGGGCTGACCGCGACCGCCTCGAGCGGTGCGACGGGTGCGCGGTCGGCACGGGGCTTGCGGTGATGGGCACGGCGGACGTCGAGGTCGACGACGAGGTGGTCCTCCTCGAACTGCAGCCCGCGTGCGATCACCGAGCCGTCGGCGGCGACCACCATCGACGCGCCGTCGAAGACCAGCTCGTCCTGACCGCCGACGAGGTTGACGTACACGATCGGCGCCTCGGCCTCCTGCGCTCGGTGGCGCAGCATCTCCTCGCGCTCGTGCACGCGTCCGGCGTAGTACGGCGACGCGTTGATGTTGACGACCACCTCGGCGCCGGCCGCGGCCTGCGTGACGATCGGACCGGCGACCGACCACGCGTCCTCGCAGACGGTGAGCGCGACCTGCAGGCCCGCGATCGTGAAGAGCGGCCCGTCGGCCTCGTACGCCTCGAAGTACCGCTCCTCGTCGAACACCGCGTAGTTCGGCAGGTGGTGCTTGCGGTAGACGCCCTTCACCACGCCCTCGTGGCACAGCGCCGCGCTGTTGGCGAGGTTGCCGTCGGCGAGCAGCTCCGGGAACCCGACGACCGCCGCCGTCGAGCCGGTGCGGGCCGCGATCTTGTCGAGGGCGGCACGGGAGTCGGCGACGAACGCCGGCCGCAGCAGCAGGTCCTCGGGCGGGTAGCCGGTGATCGCGAGCTCCGGGTACGCCACCAGGTCCGCGTCGACGGCCGCGGCGCGGTCGTACGCGTCGAGGATGCGCGCCGCGTTGCCGTCGAGGTCCCCGACGGTCAGGTTCAGCTGGGCGGCGACCACCCGGATGCGCGGCATCCGCCCATCGTACGGGGACGCCCCCTGGGGTCGCCCGGGCGCGAGTGGGCGTCACCCAGGTGGTCGCCGTAGCCTTCCGACCTCGCACCGGAGGCGACGGGCCCCGGGAGCGCTCTCGCGGAGGAACCAGCATGGGTCGCAAGGTGTTCGTCGTCGGCGTCGGCATGACCAAGTTCGAGAAGCCCGGCGGGCGCGACTGGGACTACCCCGACATGGCCCGGGAGGCCGGCGGCAACGCGCTCGCCGACGCGGGGATCACCTACGACGAGATCGAGCAGGTCGCGGTCGGCTACTGCTACGGCGACTCCACCGCCGGCCAGCGCGCGCTCTACGAGATCGGCGTGAGCGGCGTGCCCGTCGTGAACGTCAACAACAACTGCGCGACGGGCTCGTCGGCGCTCTACCTCGGTAAGCGCTTCATCGAGGGCGGCCTCGCCGACTGCACCCTCGCGCTCGGCTTCGAGAAGATGGAGAAGGGCTCGCTCGGCATCAAGTACACCGACCGCGCCCTGCCGATGCAATGGACGTTCGAGGCGATGAACGAGAAGCGCGGCTTCACCGCCGCACCGCCGGCGGCCCAGATGTTCGGCAACGCCGGCCGTGAGTACATGGAGCGGTACGGCGTGAAGGCCGAGAGCTTCGCCCGCATCGGCGAGAAGAACCACCGGCACTCGGCGGCGAACCCGTACTCGCAGTTCCAGGACGTGTACACGCTCGACGAGATCCTCGCGGCACCGATGGTGCACGAGCCGCTCACCAAGCTGCAGTGCTGCCCGACGTCCGACGGTGCCGCGGCGGTGATCCTCGCGTCGGAGGACTTCGTGCGCAGCCACGGCCTCGAGGACCAGGCCGTGGAGATCCTCGGCATGTCGATGCGCACCGACTTCCCGTCGAGCTTCGATTCGGGCTCGGACATGAAGTTCGTCGGTTGGGACATGTCGAGGGCCGCCGCGCAGGACGTCTACGAGCAGTCCGGTCACGGTCCCGAGGAGGTCGACGTGATCGAGCTGCACGACTGCTTCTCCGCCAACGAGCTGATCACCTACGAGGCGCTCGGGCTCTGCGACGAGGGCGGCGCCGGCGAGCTGATCGACTCGGGTGCGGTCACCTACGGCGGCGAGGTCGTCGTGAACCCGTCCGGCGGCCTCATCTCGAAGGGCCACCCGCTCGGCGCCACCGGCCTCGCGCAGTGCTCGGAGCTCACGTGGCAGCTGCGGGGCCGGGCGGACGACCGCCAGGTCGACGACGCGAAACTCGCGCTCCAGCACAACCTCGGCCTCGGTGGCGCGTGCGTGGTCGCGATGTACCAGAAGGCCGACCTGGCCTGACGGCCGCGGGCCCCGGCGCGAGGCTGCCGCCCGTGGCAGGCGACGGTGCGCTCGGGCGGTGGCGACGACAGCTGTTCCGACGTGACCCCGAGCGGTCGGTCCGGCGCGCGAGCGACGTCGGCCGGCTCGTGGTCGCGGCGATCACGTTCACCGCGCTCGCGGTGCACGCAGGCCATGAGACCGCGGCCGAGAAGACCCTGCAACGGTTCGTCGCGCAGTGGCCGCACGGGCTCCGGATCCCGCTCGCCGGCCTCTACGGGCTGGCGGTCCTGTGGGCGCTCGGCCTCGTCGTCGCCGCGTTCTTCGTCGGACGGCGGTGGCGCCTGGCACGCGACATCGGCATCGCGGTCGTGGTCGCCTGGGCCGGCGCGCGTCTGCTCGGCACCGCGCTGCAGGGCGTCGGCCTCGGCGACTCGCTCGACGCACTCACGAAGGCGGGCGCGTCACCGAGCTTCCCCCTGACGCGAGTCGCGATCGTGACCGCGGCCGTCCTCGTCGCGTCACCCCACCTGACCCGGCCGGTCCGGCTGATCGGCCAGACCGTGATCGGGCTCATCACGGTCGCCGCGCTGTACCTCGCGACCGCGCTGCCCGGCGACCTGCTCGGCGCGATCGTCCTCGGCTGGGCGGCGGCGGCCGCCGTGCACCTCGCGTTCGGTGTGCCCATGGGTCGGCCCGAGGTCGACGACGTGCGGCGAGGTCTCGCCCGCCTCGGCGTCGAGGTCCCGACCCTCGCCCGCTCCGCGCACCAGCCGCGCGGACGGAGCGCGTTCGTCGGGACCGACGCGCACGGCGCGGTGTACGTGACCGGGCTCGGGCGCGACGAGATGGACGCGCAGTTCCTCTCGCGCGTCGCGCGCTGGATCGCGTACCGGCACGAGAGTCCGGCGCCGTCGGTGACCCGCCGCCAGCAGGCGGAGCACGAGGGCTTCGCGCTGCTGCGCGCCGCGGGCGCGGGCGTTCGCGTCCCTGCGCTGCTCGCGGCCGGGGAGGCCGATTGGCGGCTCGCCGTCGTCGCGACCCGGGGCGTACCGGGACCGCGGCTCGCCGAGCTCGACACGGTCGAGGACGCGACCCTGCGCGATTTGTGGGAACAGGTCGCCGTGCTGCACCGCTGCGGGATCGCCCACGGTCGACTGAACGCCGACGCGATCGTCCTCGGGCCCGACGGGCCGACCATCGTCGACTTCGCGACGGCGACGACGACGCCCGACGACCACCGCTCCGCCGCCGACGTCGCCGAGCTGCTCGCGGTCACAGCGGGCTTCGTCGGCGTGGAGCGCGCGGTGGCCGCCACCGCGCCCGTCGGCGCCGAGGGTCTCGCCGCTGCACTTCCCCTCCTCCAGGCGCCGGCGCTGACCGACACGACCGTCGACCGCCTCGGCGACTCGACGGCACGGGACGACCTGCTCACCGCACTGCGCGCCGAGACCGCGCGCGTCGCCGGCACTGACGTCCCGAAACTGGAGAAGCTCGCGCGCGTCAGCGCCAAGACCCTGCTGATGACCGTCGGCGCACTCGTCGCATTGTTCGTGCTGCTCGGCCGCATCGGCAGCCCGTCCGAGCTGTGGGACACGCTGCGGCAGGCGACGTGGGGCTGGGTCGTGCTCGCGATCGTCGCGGCGCTCGCGACGAACGTGGCGTTCGCCGTCGCCTTCCTCGGCACGGTGCCGCAGCGCATCGGGTTCTGGCCCGCGGTCTGGCTGCAGGTCGCGATGGGGTTCTCGAACGTCGCGCTGCCGGCGGGCGCGGAGAGCGCGGTGCAGGTGCGGTTCCTGCAGAAGCAGGGCCTGAACCTGGCGTCCGCCCTGGCGGTCGGTGGCGTGCTCAGCACCGTCTCCGAGTTCGTCGTCCAGCTGGGCCTGTTCGGCGTCGCCCTGCTGCTCGCGCCCTCGAAGATCCACCTCGGCGACATCCCGGTCGGCAGCATGGCGGCGGTGATCGCGATCGCGGTGGTGGCGATCGGCCTGGTGCTCGCCGTCGTGTTCGGCGTGCGGCGCGTCCGGGCGAAGGTGCTCCCCCACGTGAAGCAGGCGGCGCGGACGATGTGGGACGCGATCCGCTCACCGGGGCGGATCGCGCTGCTGGTCTCCGGGAACGTCGTCGCCCAGGCGCTCTATGTCGTGTCGTTGCTCGCGTGCCTGCACGCGTACGGCGGGAACGCGTCGTTCTGGACGGTGCTCGCGCTCAACATCGGCATCTCGACGATCGCCGGTCTCGTCCCCGTGCCCGGCGCCGACACGGCGGTGTCGACCCTCGGCATGTCGGGCGCGCTCGTCGCGATCGGTGTCGCCGAACCCGTCGCCGCGGCCGCGGTGCTCACGAACACCGTGGTGACCGCCTACCTCCCGGCGGTCCCCGGCTGGTTCGCCACGAACCACCTCGTCCGCCACGACCAGCTCTGAGCGGAACCGCGACCCGGGTCGGTCAGTCCCCGGCGTCGGGCAGCGTGTCCAGGAGCCGGCCCATGAGCTCGGCCATCCACGACTCCCACTGCTCGGAGGACCAGCCGCAGGCCTCGGTGAGCAGCCGGTAGACGGACTGGCTGCCGACGGCCCACAGCGCGTCCACGTCCTGCTGCGCGTCGAGCGACGCGAACATCGGCCGCGCACCAGTGACGAGATCACGGAACCGCCGTGTGTCCTCGAGCTGCGCGTGCCGGTGCTGCTCGCGCAGACCGACCAGCTCGGAATCCGACGCCGCGGCTTCCTCGATCGCGCGGTCGAGCGCGGCCGTGCGCTCGTAGACCTCGCGCAGCGACCGGTAGAGGAACCGCAGCTGCTCCTTCGGATCCTCGAGGGCGGCGAGCCCGGCCACCCACGCCCGGTCCGCGAGGGCGAGCGACTCGCTGTCACCGACGATCGCCTGGTCGATCGCGGCCTCGAACAGCACGCGCTTGGAGCCGAACGCTCCGTACACGGTCGCGGCCGAGACGTCGGCGTCCGCGGCGATCGCGTCGACCGTCGTGGCGCCGTACCCGACGGCGGCGAACCGGGCCTGGGCCGCCGCGACGACTGCCGCCCGGGTGGCGCGGGCCTGCGCCTCCCGGCGGGGCGACCGGTACGACCGGGTCGGACGGGCGGGCGCGTCCGCAGGGGGGTTGACCTCGTCCATGATTTCAGTATAGTGCGTCTCAGTTCACTTTAGTAACACTTGATTGAATACTGAGCCACTCGGAGGAGTGTCATGCACGACCTGTTGTACAGCCCGTACCTCGCTCATGCGGACCGGCACCGTCGGCCGGCCCGCCCCGTCCCGTCGCCTCCCCGCCGGCTCCGGCCGGCCGGCCGGCTCGCCGTCGCGTCGGCAGCGGTGCTGCTCGCCGCCCTCGGGCTCGCCGCCGTGCCAGCGTGGGCCGCCGCACCGCACACGACCCCCACGCTGACGCTGACCGCGACCGACTTCCGAATCGCCACGCCCGCCCACGTCGCGGCCGGACCGACCCGCGTCCGACTCGTGAACCGGGGTTCCGAGGGCCACCAGGCCGCGCTCGTCCGCCTCCGCGACGGGCACACCAGCGGCGAGTTCCTCGGCGCGCTGGCGACGAGCTTCGGAGCGTCCCGTCCGTTCGGCACGTTCGTCGGGGGTCCGAACGCGGCTGCGCCGGGCCACGCCAGCGAGGCGACCGTGACCCTGCGCGCCGGCCACTACCTCGCCGTGTGCCTGATCCCGTCAGCGTCCGACGGCACCCCGCACGTCATGAAGGGGATGCTCGCCGAGTTCGACGTCGGCGGCACGGTGCACGCCCGACCGCAACGGGGCGCGCCGACCATCGAGACGACCGAGTACCACTTCCGGTTCCCGGAGACCGCACGGCGCGCGCTCGCGGGCGGGCGGCCGGTCGCGGTGCGCAACACCGGGAGTCAGATCCACGAGGTGGTCGTCGCCCGCCTGAAGCGCGGCCGTTCCGTGTCGGACGTCGTGCACTGGGCCGACCACCCGCTCGGCACCCCCGCGACCGGCCCGATGCCCGACGACGAGATCGCCGGCGTCACCGAGCTCGCGCCGGGAGCGACGGCCCGCCTGCACGCCGACCTCACCAAGGGTCGCTACGCGCTTCTGTGCTTCCTGCCCGACGACGCGCATGCCGGGTCGACCCACCTGCACCAGGGCATGGCGTATCCGTTCACCGTGCGCTGACCGCCACACGCCCGCCCGCGGACCGTGCCCACCTTGGATGGTGGGCACGGTCGCGTCACTTGCAGGTCGCGATACCGCCGTCGACGGGGATGATCGCACCGGTCACGTAGCTCGAAGCCGGACCCGCGAGGTACACCGCGATGCCCGCCATGTCGGCGGGCCGACCGATGCGCTTCATCGGCGCGCTCGCGGCGATCTGGTCGCCGAACGCGTTCAGGGTGGCCGCCATCATCTTCGACTCGAACGGACCGGGTGCGATGGCGTTGACCGTGACCTTCGGCGCCATCTGGCTCGCGAGGTGACGGGTCAGCTGGTGCACGCCGGCCTTGGCGGTGGAGTACGAGTACGTCTCCATCATCGGGACCTGGATGCCGTCGATCGACCCGACGTTGATCACCCGCGCCGGATCGTCGTCGGTCGCCGCCGCCTCGAGCTGCGGCCGCAGGAACCGTGTCAGATGGAACACGCCCTTGACGTTGATGCCGAGCACGCGGTCCCACGCCGCGTCGTCGTGCTCGGCCATCGGCGCGCCCCAGGTGGCACCCGCGTTGTTGACGAGCACGTGGACGCGCTCCTCGCGAGCGGCGACCTCGTCGGCGAGCCGGCGGCACTCCGCCTCGGTCGACAGGTCGGCCGGGATGCCGACGCACTCGCCGATCGCGTCGAGCCGGGTCGCAACCTCCTCGACGACGTCGGCCTTGCGCGACGAGATGTACACCTTCACCCCGGCGCGCACATAGGCCTCGGCGATCATCAGGCCGATGCCGCGCGTCCCTCCGGTGACGACCGCGGTCTTGCCCGCGATCGAGAACAGGTCGTGCAACACGTCGTCGGTCACGGCGCTCCTCCTCGGGATCGGCGCTGGACCGTAGCCGCCCGTCGAACGGATCAGCCGAGGCGGTCGGGGCGGACGCGCCGACCCTCGAGCGGGATCGGCGGCTCGGCGGCGAGCTCACCGGAGCGACGCAGGATCTTGTCGAGCGCGTCGACGAACCGTCGGCGTTCCGCCTCGGTGAGCACCGAGCACATCGCGGTCTCGACGTGGCGGATCCCGGGCAACGCCTGGTCGGTGGCGGCACGCCCCTCCGCGGTGATCTCGACCAGCACGCTGCGGCGGTCGTCGGGGTTCGGGACCCGCCGCACCCAACGACGCCGCTCGAGCGCATCGAGGGTTGCGGTCATCGTGGCCGACGGGACGAGCACACGGTCGGCGATCTCCGAAGGTGTGAGCGGACCCCCGGCGCCGTCGAGCACGGCGAGCGCGGTGAGCACCGGCTGCTTCACGCCGAGGCTCGTCTGGATGCAGCGGTCGAGCTCACCCAGCAGCGCCTCGCCCGTGCGCACGATGGACGCGTACAGCTCGGTGCTCGAGGCGTCACCGTCGGGGTACTCGTCCGCGAAGTCGTCGGGCACGCGCACGGCCCCGCGCGCGCCGACGGCGGGACGGCGATCGCCGTCCCGCCGCGTCCGGCGCACCGGTCCGTCAGACGCCGGCAAAGATCTCGATCCTCGGGGCGCCGGCCACGCCGCCGCGCTGCATGGCCTCCTTGAGGGCCGGGTCCGAGGCGAAGGCCTGGGCCTGCTCGACCGTCGGGAAGTCGTGGATCGCGACGATGTCGTTCGCGTCCGCCGGGTCCTGGAGCACGCGCTGGTCGGTGCAGCCGTGCTGGACACGGAGCGGCTCGACCGAGTCGTACACCGCACGCCAGGCGGCGTAGTCGGTCACCGGGTGGCGGACGATCAGTGTTCCGGTCATGGCGAATCCCCCTGGGTTCCTGCCCCGAGACTATCTCGGCTGCGAGTAGTCAGAATACAAGTGTTTCGGTTCGGAGTCAAGTAGTTCGGCCCAGAGGTATCCGCGCGGCAGGCCACGGCAGCTGCGCCGGACCGGGTCCGCAGCCGGGACGTACCCTCGGCGGTCATGGAACTCGACGCCGCCCTCGCCTTCGTCCGCGAGCGGCGCAACGGCGTGCTGACCACGATCCGACGCGACGGCCGGCCCCAGCTGTCGAACGTGCTCCACGCCGTGTTCCCGGACGGCAGCCTGCGCATCTCCACGACGGCAGACCGCGCGAAGGGCCGG
>WBZN01000371.1_pt1 | contig 39825 bp, 58 predicted proteins | sample 5204281 | NCBI WGS metagenome assembly WBZN01 (sample SAMN12344347, study PRJNA552823) | activated sludge metagenome | biome: Activated sludge suspended growth; feature: Nitrification reactor; material: Wastewater; isolation source: activated sludge from nitrification reactor of wastewater... | reverse complement strand
CCACCGTCGACACCGACGACGACGCCGCCGCCACCGTCGCCGACACCGTCGCCGACACCGACGACACCGACGACACCGACGACGACGACACCGACGACAACACCACTGGATCAAAAGCTCTAGATTCTAGGCTCGATCAATGAGCAAAGTCCACGACGCCCTAACGGCCAACCGTGCATGTCCATATACTCGTGTAGCTCTCGAGGATTACGAGTTGCAACAGGGCTGGCAACCTACACGAATTGGTGCGTTTTTGGCATGCACCAACATCGTTAACGACGACGACGACGCCGCTGACATCGACGCTGACATCGACGACGTCAGCTATGACAGTGCCACCGACGCCGACTACGCCCACGACGCCGACGACGCCGACATAGAAGTCACGGTCACAATAAAGCTTAAGCTTGATCAATAAAAAGGTTGACGACCGTTCTACAAGGTGTTACTTTAAATTCACCAGAAGAAAGAAGATTGAAATGATCAAAGGATTGAAAATTCTACAGTTTGCAGGTGGTTACTATGGCCGTTCGGTTACCGTCGTGGGGTGGCTGAAACCAATTGGGGGTGATGAGTACATGCTAGTTAACGGATGTACGATTATCCGAAATGGACAATGGGAGCTTGGAGCGATTAGTCGTATTGCTAAGGAGGGCCCTGGCACCACTCACAGGTGTTCAGCTCCCACGGAATCGGAAGAGGAAGTGCACCGGCTACTGGTTCGCCGCTCCTGGATAGCGGATGAACAGGCATGGTCTAAAGTATGCCCAAAGCCAGCAGGGTGGGATGATGCAGACGTTTAGAGTCTGGCACGCCCCGGAATTTAAGAAACTGAACGTGTATGCGCCTTCATTTGTATGGACAGGTATTGATCGTGAAAGCGCTGCCAAAGCATTTGCACAAAAGAAACTATCCAAAGGAAACCATGCGCGTGCAAAGCACAAACTGATTGTCTTTGATGGCTTTCATTTTGAAACATATTTAGTGACGCCGCACCGCACGCTTGACTTTGATGTGCATCACATCAGCCGTCTAACAGGAAGGGACTAGATGATTGTTTTCCTGGATCTTGAGACAACGGGGCTCCTCCCACGTAGCGATATAGTACTAGAGGTAGGAGCGGTTTTCACCGACGACCACCTAACCCCTATCCATGAGTTTCATAAAGTATTATTTTGCTCAGAATACAATCAGAAGCGGGTATACTCGTCCTCTGTTGTACAGCTGATGCACAGTAAGAATGGTCTTTGGGAGGACGCCGAAAAGAGTGATAACAACGCGGCATCTGTGGACTATGAATTGGCCGCTACCATGCGTGCATTCAAAATGGAGAATGCTCAACTCGCTGGAAACTCTGTGCACTTCGATCGTGCGTTTATGTCTGTCTACCTGCCAGACTCCTTACAGTTGTTCAGCCATAGGCAAATAGATATATCGTCCATTAACGAAATGGCACGCCGGTTTTCGCCGGAGCTGTACGCCAGTCGTCCCAAAGGCCAGGGCACTCATCGGGCGTTAGAAGATGCACACGAGTCACTGCGCTATGCGCGTTGGTATCGTGACAACCTGTTTTACACCGCCGCCGAGGCACTAAAATGAACAAACGTAGTAAAAAACGTGCTGCGGAACTTTGTGATGCCGTTGCGCTCGTTGCACAGTGCATGGCCTCCAACCCGTACGCAACTATACATGAAATCCTTGCTTTGCTCGTCAAACCGTCACTATGCACCGCTTGCGACGACATCTTTTGGTGGTGTTGGGATACCATTCCTCGGGTAATAGGCAGTTATACCGGTGTTGAGTTGTGTGGTGAGATTGAATGTCGTATGCGTGAATGTGTCTTAAGAGAGGGTTATGCAGATGTATGATCCTCTTCGCTTGTTTCACTATATGGTGCAACCATGACAACACACCTGCACACGCAGTACATGCTAGAGCTAGCTCATGAGCGCATACTATATCTACAAAAGTACATTAAGGACGAAGAGTCCCACTCATTCAGGTTGACCCAGGAGTTAGACAGGGTCCGACAAGAGCTTGCAGAGCTGAGGGCCGAGGTTCAAAACGCCAGGGAACACGACATGGAGACACAGTGACCAATCCGGCCGAACAAATTACGAGTCTGAAAGAGGATGTTTATCTTCTGAAGATAGAGATAAATCAACTGTGCTTGCAGCTATCTCATTCTAATAAAGAAATAGATCGTCTGCTTTTGCGCTTGATGCACTTTGACGAAATCAAACGACAACGGGACGAAGCAGAAAAGAACGCCAAGGCCTATGAGGAAGCGGGCGCAAGGCTGTGTCGCATCCTGAAACGTACCGAAGATGAACGTGATAAATTGTTTGTGCAACTATCGAAAGTGCCAATAACACTATGAATAAAGCGGAATTCGAATCGCTGTCTCGGGAACTTCTGCATCGTATTGATGCCCATGAAGTGCCCCATGTGGACACGTCTCACACCGACTCGTCCACATTCATCGGTCACATTGCTTTTCCGACTTGTTACGGTCTAGCCGTGGAAGCCCTAACTAGGCTCCAGCATATGTGGGAGGCGCGTTATCCGGGTGTGAAGCTAAATGTTGTGATCCGTAACTATCGAAATGATGATGGCCTCGTTGAGCCGATCCTGGCGATCCAGGTAGAACTACCATCGACAAAAGAAAATCAAAATAAAGTTTGACTTCCGTATCACCTCCGATGTAAATTGAATCTCGAGACGTAAACCAGAAAAGAAAAAGAAAGAAAAACACTTCCATGGCAAAGCAAATTGATACTGACGATGAGAACACTGAATCCCACACCCTTCGTACCGCAACGATAACAATCGAAGGTGTTAGCCCTTACTCACAGAGTAAGCACCACAATGAGCCCAAACTCGGGCAAGAAACGGGAGATGCCCACGAACGCCGTACTTGGCGTCATCGGATGCATATCACGAAGGATGGCAACGTGTTCATTCCACCCATGCCTATCCGGTTGACACCCAAGGGGGATGTAAGTGAGCGATAAGACCGTCCGAGAATTGCAATCCAGTTTGCCGTGGACCGCGCACTACCATCGCGACTTCCGCGCCACACCGCAGACGCATAAGGACTTCGGCCACGCGTTGCTGCACATTCACAAAGCCGGCGGCAAGCTCGCCAGCATCATCGACGAGGCCGAGCACGCAGGCTACGAGTGGGCGGACCCGGCCAACCGCGCCGAGGTCGAGAAGTACGTCGCCGACATGGTGATCTGCGCGCTACGCATGGCGAACACCTGCCCGGACGGTGTCATCGATCTACAGGCCGCAGTCGAGCGCCGGCTCGCGGCGAAGAACAACCGGCTCGCGGAAGCGGCGTCGACGTTGCGCGAAGCGGAGCGTGCCAAGTGACGAAACTGCTGACCGAGATCGCCGACTACGACGCACCTGGCTCATGGGGGCAGGCGAGCGAGGATTGGCCGGAGATTCGCGGGGATGTCGCGTATGCGATGTACGTGTTTGCGAACTGCGCACCAACGGTGCCGTACGGCAGTTACGTACTCATGGACGAGCGGGGCAGATATGGTGCGTCCGAGTCACGCCTGCGTATTCATGAGGATTACGTCGCTCGACTGCGCGCGGATTTCAAAGCAGCCGGAAGCCCTGGACCCGCAGAGTGCGTCCGTAGGCGAGGCAGTGCACCTAGCGCGCGGAAGTGGTGGTGATTGGGTGTTAACCGGACAAGCATGATTCCACCCATGGCCGCCAAGAACGGTCTGGTGTCGGCTGCAAAGTTTTTGAATAGAAAAATCCCAGGCGAAGGCCAAAAAACTTTTACCAAGCGATTTGAATCCGGGATTATTTGTATTGATCCGTTGGTACTTTCTGTGAATGCCGAGGAAGTCGATTGCGAAGAGCTGTTTGTCCCATCCGACGGTGTTCGTGGATCGGGTAAGCGGGTCACCAAACTATTTGGCTGTATCCCAGAGTGGGGCGGCAAGTTTGTAGTCTCTGTGATTGATGAGAAGATTAGCGAAACTGTCTTTGCAGAACATGCTGATGCATGGGGTAAATTCATTGGCATTGGTCGTTTCCGACCGGAAAAGAACGGCTACTATGGTCGCTTCCAGGTAAAGAAGATCACCTGGGGGTAGGCGTTTCAGCGAGGCCCGGCTGGGCGAGGCTCGGCAAGGCGTGGCAAGGCAAGTCAAGGTTTTCATTTTCCAACCACAGTGTGTAAGCAACGTTTTAGCGCGGCTCGGCCGGGCGCGGCAGGGCATGGCAGGGCAAGGCAAGGCAAGTTTTAATTTTTTCAACCACAGTGTGTAAGCAACGTTTTAACGCGGCGAGGCGCGGCGAGGCTGGGCGAGGCTTGGCATGGCAAGGCAAGGCAAGTTTTAATTTTTTCAACCACAGTGTGTAAGCAACGTTTTAACGCGGCTGGGCTTGGCGCGGCGCGGCAGGGCTAGGCTGGGCAAGGCAAGTCAAGGTTTTAATTTTCCAATCACAGTGTGTAAGCAACGTTTTAGCGTGGCTAGGCGAGGCTTGGCGTGGTATGGCGTGGCAAGTCAAGGTTTCATTTTTGAACAACATCAATAGAAAAGCAGTACGTCACACCGAATCAGAATACTCCAACGAGCCCGGAACGGGCACCTATCAAGGTGAATATATGGAACCGGAAGTTTTTGAGCGTTTTAAGAATGAGCGTCACTGGCAAACACAGGCCTTGGTAGATGTCTTCGCGGAGTTGCCCGAAGGCACCGTTACTACTTATCAGGAGTTGTCAAAGCTCTGTGAGATGAGTGTCTCGGCCGTTAAGAAGCGTATGACCAATGCCCGTAACATGGTCTTAGAAGAGCACAATGTGATCATCGAGACGGAACGTGGTAAGGGTGTTATTCGACTCCCACAAACACAGATCGCCCACCCGGTGTCAAAGGCACGTTTGCGCATGCGCAATGCCGCTAAGAAAGGTGCAAAACTGATTTCCTTTGGGATTACGGATTTCAAAGCACTCCCCACCGACACCCAGACAGTTGTGCGCATGGAGTCCGCGATCTTTGGAACCATCAAGATGATGACCAATCCAAAAGGACGTCGGCTGCTACAAGCTGCCGCGGCAGCTGCCAATGAGGATCTCAAAATTGGCCGTACATTGGATTTGCTGAAGTCTTTTAATAAGAAGTAAGTTTTAGCGAGGCGAGGCTCGGCGAGGCGAGGCTAGGCAAGGCAAGGCAAGTTTTTCATTTTCCAACCACAGTGTAAGCAACGTTTTAGCGTAGCGTAGCGGGGCGGGGCAAGGCTGGGCGAGGCTGGGCCAGGCAAGGCAAGGCAAGGTTTTCATTTCTAACTACCCCAGCACACCCACAGCAGGGAATAGGATTCATTCGCAGCGCGTACCCTTTACAGAGGTACACGACATATGCCGAACGAACGCCAGATCCTGCAGTCCCTAGAAGCACTCGAGATTCTACTAAAGCCCGCATACGGGCACCAATCACCCAGGGATCCACGGGATACGTTGCATGCTGTTGAGCTTCTACTTGAAGCTCGAGCCGTGCAGATTCACCGTGAGGCAAACGCAGCGTGGCGTAAATTAGCGTGGGTAAACACCATGTTGCTGTGGCTTACGATCATCGTTGGTTGCAGCTTGTCGCTGTTTGGTTGCTTCTCTTCAGCACGCCCTGGCCGTTCATTAGAGGCCGAGTATAGCAGTGCTGTCGCAATCAAAAAGACGTGTATTGACACACAAACCGGTCGGCTATCTGGGTCGTACGGGTCTGGCGTCATCGTCACCGACCACATGATCCTGACTGCCGCACACGTTGTGAATCCCCATGGAATGTTCTGTACATTCGAAGGTTTGGATGCAACCGGTTCCACATTCACACTGCATCCTGCTGTGGTCGATTACACTGCCGACATCGCGCAAATGGTGACCACCAAGTACAAGTTTCGTTACCGTCCGGTGTCCATTGGACCTGTACCAGAGCTAGGTGCACATGTATGTGTTGTTACGGGATTCCCGAACAATTACCGTAGATGTGGAAATATACAACCACTAGGTAAGGTCGACCCGAACCTCGAGATTGACATGATCGTGGAACACGGAAATAGTGGTAGCGGAATTTATGACGACCATGGTAGATTGGTCGGTATAGCAGTCGCACTAATCAACTGTGGCAACGGTCAGATCTGTGAAAGCGCAGGTACTTCATTATGGAACCGAAATCACATCCTCCCACCATCCCTCCAAACAACCCAAGCCGACTAGGCAGTTACAAGCCAGTCTCATGTTTGGCTAACCTATGTCAGTGTGACGATTGTGTCTACCGGCGCATGTGCGGATCGGCACCCACTAAGCCCATCGATCCCGAGACGCTTGCCTTGCTACTAGGGAACATCTCGCTGCAGGAGCCATTACCATGAGCAAGGTTGTAATCAAGACGGGTGTCAGACTTCCGTTTCTAGATATCGCCGGCCCCACGTCTATCCCGACCGTCGAAGTGTGGATCAACGGAATTCGGTTTACCACCGATTGCCAAAATGCTGCGCAAGCCCGCACCGTCGTATCTACAATTGCCAAAGCACTTGGCGATTTCATGGATGATATGGATATCACCTCGGAACCTAAATGAGCTTCATCTACGGGCTAGAACTAACAGACGATCAACTCTATGCATTGGCGGATATTGACTCTAGGAACGTTTTAGACTACTGTCCATTTGTTCACTCAATCACCATGACGGCCGACGACATGCCGCATCTGGTGGCAGCACTAGAAATGCGTGCACTACCCAACTGGACAACGCCAACGGAATGTGGTCTGTATCGTGGCGAGATACAACGCGAGGGTGTAACCCTCCGGCAGAACCATCTAGAAGGGGAGATTGTATGCGTGAGACAATGATCACATTGAATAAGGAAGCGCTTAAACTAGTGGCACGTCGCTGGTTTCTATTGGGTTTCAAGTTATCCGGCCACGGTTTCCATGGGGAGAGTACACCAGATCAACACAAAGGCATTCGGTCACTATTAATTGCCTATTTTGAAAACCGTTGGAATGAGGCGCATCAGACTATAACACCAGAGTAGAAAGAAGGTTGTATGGATACCGATTCGGATAGTATTATCGAAGTGCTACAAAAGACCGTCGAGCTTCAGAATCGCACTATTGAGATGCTACGTGATCAACTTGTAGCAACACGCGTTGGAATAGATAGCGCGGAGTTTCTAATGCAGCAAGCCGTGGTCACACTCGAAGCTGCAGAGTCTATAATTAATGCAGCTCGTGATCATGTGCAATCTGAAAACATGGTATCCTCTACAGGCGTGCGACTCATAAAAGCGGTAAACAAATTTGATGCACGCGTGGAGCGTGCGTCATGAATCAAGAACTTGTCATCATCCCCCGACCAGCTCAAGATAAGGTGGCTCTGCCCGCCAATCACTCCACGATTTATGCAACGCGAGATAGCACGATCCAAGGTGAACTTGGTGACGTTGTCGACTTGTGGCTTGAGCGTCCTACTCGATTTCCTATCGACTTGGAAGCCGGCGCATGTTGGCTTAACACCGACGAGCAGAACTATAATCAGATGTACCTTGGACCATATACGCTAGCAGCGATCGTCAAGTGGCGCGGCACGGTTCCAGACAACGACAGAGAATGTATCGTTTACGGATAAAGTTGAAATAACTCCGTAGTCTCGCTCGTTCTTAGAGCGTGTCAGCAAAGTACAAAACCCACTGTCGATACGGCCATGATCTAACCCAACCTCGTGCGCGCCACGCAAGTGGCCGTTGCGCTCAATGTAACTGTATGGGGCGTGCCCTACGCTATGCTGAAAAACATCCGATTAAGAACCTGAAAGGCAGAGGCCGACCACGTCGTGCACTAGATAAAACATACCTAACTGCACGCAAAGAGAAGTATGAGCCGATTGACGAGCTACTAGACAATCCGATCGTTAAGACACTGCGTATCCTCGGACACTTCACATCATGTCCGGTATTCGAGTTGCTCGACTTGATTGGTGCGCCCGATCAATCTGAAGACCCCCGACGTCGTCAGACATTTGTGCACTCGTTGGGGGGCATGACCCGTCGGGGACTCATTGCCAAGAATGACTCCGGTTACTATTTCGTGACTTGGCGTGGTGCCCGTTACCTTCAAGCACAGCTGGAAAAGGCACAGGTTAGTGAGCAAGCCTAAAAGCCCATACGGAAAAGCGGTGCAGGATGGCGAGGCTCGTTACACCTCTGCATCCTCCCTCACGCTAGCAGACCCCAACTCCTACGGTGGTTGCCTACGTGCATGGTGGTATGATAAGGTCGGTAAGGTTGCACAGATTGAAACGGCCGCTATGCATCGCGGCACGCACCAGCTGCATAAACCAATCGAGGACTATTACCAAACGGGACGGCGTGCGTTCGGGCCTCTAGCATCTGCACTAACTCCGTGGATGCCCTCACCAGGTCCTGACCTGCTAGTGGAATGGGAGATCTCCAGACCATTCGGTAAGCCAGACCACCCGTTAGACGATGTGTCCCAAGCCCCCCTGAAGCTCGCTGGGCTACCAGTGGTGGGCAAGATGGATATCACCCATGCCCGAGGGTGGTACCATGATGCCGAAGGTGTCCTGAAAGAGGATCCGCCCAATACCATTGAGCATCTAGACTGGAAATCTACAAGTGCACGGGAATACGCCAAGTCACCCGATCAGCTCCGTAAGGCAGTGCAAATGATTACCTACGGTGCTTGGGGTCTGACGTGGGCACCTGAGACGGAGCAAACCCGGCTATCGCATGGATATTCCTTAACTAAAGGAACTGCACAGGGGTGGAAAGCCACCGTACTTGTACCACGCGACGAAATTGAGCGTGGCGCTGCCCACATCACAGGCATCGCACAGACAATCCAGCAAGCTGCTCGTATGACGTCAGCCGAGCAGGTTGACGCCAACACACGATCCTGTGACGCTTACGGTCGCGGATGCCCCCATAAAAGATCTGGACTTTGTAGCGCCGGCAATCACAATTCGCTTGCCAACACCTTCGGGGTTGGTGCATTATCTCAACTACTCTCACTTTCTAAGAAGGAAACATCGATGAAACCAACGGATCTACTTGCACAACTTGAAGCCGAAGAAATTGAAGCCAAGGCCGCTTTTACAAAACCCGTATCAATCCTAACACCGGAGCTTCGCACGGCTTTCAGCATCATTGCCCTGGCGGGAATGGGTCGCCCTGTGTATAAGGGGGACGCCGCAAAGGCGTTTGTGGAATACGAGTTGCTAGCCGGCCGCGCCGCACCAGGTGGTGAAACCATCCAAGGTGAAGGTAAGCTGATGGGTCTCAACGCGGTTGAGACTCTGGACTTTGTCATCGGTTTGGGTAACGACTTGAAAGCCCGCGCGGAACGTACACAGGCACGTGCCCTCGCGTCTGAGACGGGTATCCCGTTGACACCAGCCATTGTGACCCCTCCTATTACGGAAGTGCCGATGTCGCTCCTGCCACCAGATGCACCCGCGTCTGATCCAAAGTTGGCAGCCGACCCAGTTGAAGGCTTCGGCCTAACATCGCCAGAGTTCTCGATTGAACCGCCACCTGAACTGGAGACACCAAAAAAGAAGCGGGGTCGTCCAGCAAAGGCTGACGCTGTTGCTGTGCAGACGGGCGCCATATCCGACTCGCCGCAGTCCAACGATGCCCTCCTAGAGGCGAAACGCCGAGCGCACGCCGAGTTGAAAGAGCTGCGGTCATCGGAAGGACCGAGTTTCCTAGAAAGGCACGGCGTACAGCCACCCTCGAATGCGAACACCCTCGCGACCCAACGCCTAACAACTAACGAGGGCGAGTTTACAGACCTCCCATTTGAGCTTTATATTGATGCGATCCCATCCTTGCCTTTCACACTGCTAGATGACGTTATCGCACAGTGGTGCAACGCACTCGTTAAGTTCTTTAAGACCCCAGAGGATCCTAGCGACATTCGTTGTCTGTCCGACAATCGTATGGGATTTGGAAAGTGGAAAGGTGTGTTGGCAGCGCTGGTGCGCGAGAGTTTGATTGATAGCAAGCTGGAACGTAAACGTTATGTGGTGATGACCTCAGGTTCGGAAATCAACCAAGTGGTAGTTGAAGCCATGCTAACAGCCAACGTGCTTGACCTATACGTGCGAGGTGTGCGATGAATTATACGCAACAGGAGGTAGATCAAGCCATTGAGTATCTTGCTATCTCTGCATCCAATAACATCCCTCCAGATAATGATGATCTCAATTTGGACGTTAAGGTATGGCAGCTAATTAATGACTTGCTGGATACAGTAGAAAGTTATTATACTGTAGCGGACATAGATTCAGATCCCTTAGCTGAAGCCGAATCGTGGCTTCGTTGTGGCTGGCGTCAACCTGGGGACGAGCTTACTTTCGAAGTCTATATGGATACCGCCCAGTTTTTAAAGGATGTTGAACAACGAATGGCCGACGCATTTGAAAAGAATCGAGAGTCAGCAGACTCGATACTTCAACGAACGGATGAAAGGGATGCGCACATACAGGCACAGGGTTGGAAACAACTAGAGTTACCACTAGACGTACCTCCTTCTGAACAGATGATTGTGTCTTCTTTCGTGCAGTTGACAGAACCCGCGGTGATACCAGCGGTACAAGAGGAAGACCCAGAGGCATCACCAGATGATCCCGTCGCCATGTTTACATAATGTTGAAACTACTGGAAAAAGTCCGCAGACTACTTACCCGAAAACGGGTATGGTATTCGGTCAAACATCATCGGCATGGGTGGCTATCCAACATTGTGGACGGTACGCCATTTTTCAGTGTGCGGTTTGCAGCCGCATTGTGGTATCAGGAAACGGATGAAGCGCGTATTGCACTAGCGGCGTGTCATGCTGATATACGAGACTACACGCCATATCGGGTAACAGTTCATCTTGGAATTGGTGAGTATATCACTGAACCGTGGATGTGGTAGAAGTTTTCGCCAGGGCTTGGCACGGCGAGGCAAGGCAAGGTGTTTCCTTATGAGCGAGTTGACCAAGCTATGTTAGGCTATTGTCCAAAATGTAAAACGCTGCAGGTAATTACGGCCGCAACCCTGCGTAAGGGTGGCGTGCTGCGTTACCGGACATTGCCCCATGAGTCGCGTACACATACTGGCTGTGGCGGTATCGTGGAAGAGATCTTGATTACGAACCCCGATACAGGCGCCTTAGAGTTAAGAATGCATGCCTGCAATAGATGCTGTGCAAATGATCAAGACACTCCAGATTTTCTAGAACGTATCACTGAAACAGAAAAATGCCCTGGCGGAGTCATATGATCTATGTAATTTTATATTTGCTATCAGCCACGTTTACCGCAGCTCTCTTCTCGAGGATCGCCAAGATCTATGACATGCCTACTATGCAATACTGGTTAGAGACAATCGGGTTGACTGGCGCGGCTTTGACATTCGGCACATTACTCGTTTACCTTGAAGTGCGTTGATCACGCCATGCCCGTTGATCTATCTGAATTGGGGGAGGCGCCCGATCGTATAGAGCATGACCCGTTGGATAGTCTTGTAGCCAACCCCGGGTTTGCACCAAAATCGTGGCAGAGTCATGCGCCCACCGAGACGTTCGGTGGTAACAAACCACCTGTTAGTGACAGCCCAGATCTTCAACGAATCCTGGCGTTACCACGTAGGCCACAAACGGAATCCGGATCCGAGCGTGCATTAGCGCTCATTGCATTGATGACAAGACGGTTTCAGAGGGATCGTAGTAGGCTCGGGCCTTGTCGCTGCAAAGAAATAAGCAAACAGCATACAGGTGCCGAACGGGAATGCATTACCACTCTTAATCTGCCACAGGCCGCAGCTCTATTTGAGATGGGAATCACAGGCGGTTTGCTCGGACTTATTGGTACCGGATGCGGCAAGACGCTTTGTGATCTACTGGCGCCCATGGCAGTACCAGACTGCAAGATAGCTGTGTTGCTAATCCCCCCGGGGCTTGTGACACAACTAATTGCAGAGTACGAGTTGGTTCGTGAGCACTTCGACGTTCCATCACTGTTAGTGTGGGGTGACGTGTTGCTACCGGGCAAACAAGTACGCGCGCCTTACTTTGCGATCGATCCAGATCCCGAAGTTCCTACACTAAATGTGTACCCGTACTCTCGGCTTAGCTTACCAAAATCGACGGTGAAGCTAGATGAGATCGGGCCGGATCTGATAATCGCTGACGAGTGTCACAAGCTCAGGCATGCTGCTACCGCAACCACTAGTCGCGTTTTAAAGCGGTTTGATAGATACCCTGACACACGTTTGTGCGCATGGTCTGGTAGTGTGACAGACAGTAGCCCTAAGGATTACGCGCACATTCTTAATATGGCACTGCGATCTAAGTCGCCACTGCCTAACGACCCGGCCGTTGTGGATGATTGGGCTCGTGCTATTGAGCCTGGATCATGGCCCGCACCTCCGGGCGCCTTACTGGCACTGTGCAATCCTGGGGAACATATACATGATGGCTTCCACCGTCGGCTGGTAGAGAGTCGAGGCGTCATAACAACCACGACTGCAGCAATCGATGCTGAGCTTGTTATAGAGGAACGCACCGCACCAGACTTACCAGAGGCTGTGGAAAACGCGTTGCACCTGCTACGCGAGACATGGCAGCGTCCGGATGGTGAGGAGCTGATCGACCCACTTACCGTGGCTCGCTGCGCTCGTGAGCTGGCTTGTGGGTTTTACTACCGTTGGAAATTCCCTCGGGGGGAACCCACTGCATTGATTCTGGAATGGCTAGATATCCGTAAGCTCTATCGATCAGAGCTAAGGGAGTTCTTGGCAGTACGACGAGACCATTTGGATTCTCCCCATCTTTGTGAGTTAGCAGCTCAGCGATTCCATCATGATATTGCGATACCTTATAGACCGGCCGGCACGTCTGCCGAGGAATGGGCGTACCGTCATCCAATATGGAAATCCCAATTCTGGCCGGCTTGGCGTGACATTAAAAGCTTGGTGCAACCCGAGACAGAAGCAGTGTGGGTGGACGACTACCTGGTCGATGACGCCGCAGCTTGGGGTCTGGACAACCATGGGATCATCTGGTATGAATCTGCCGCGTTTGGGATGCGCATTGCTGAACACTCGGGACTAACCATGCATGGAGGGGGGCCAGACGCCGGTAAATTAATCGCTGAGAACGATGGTAAACGCTCCATCGTCTGCTCGATCAAGAGCCATGGCACTGGGCGAGATGGGCTACAGCGACACTATGCAGACCAGCTAATTGCACAGCCGATGTCGTCATCATCGGGTTGGGAACAACTACTGGCACGCCTATTTCGTATTGGGCAGAAGGCCCCCAGGGTGTATGCACGATTCTACCGGCATACTTTAGAATTGCGGGCACAAGTAGACCAGGCATTAGCTCGTGCCTTGTACGTTCAAAGCACGATGGGCAATTCGCAGAAACTACTATCTGGGTTCCTAAATCCAAAGGCGATCTCCGAGGCTGGTGGTGCCGCACAAATTGGAACCGGTACCTTGGATTTAGATTATTTATCAGAAGATTTGGAATAGCTTTTCTAGGCAAAGCGTTATCTGAACTGAACGAAAACTTTCACAGGAGAATTTCAATGGGACTTTTTGATCGCTATATGGATAAGGTTGCACAGGCGTCGGCTACGGGTGGAGGAAATCCCATCAAGGATGGGAAGTACCTCTTTATGATCGAGAAGATCATCCCGAAGACGAACCATAAAGATGAGTTTATTTACATCGCTGAACTTCGGGTGCTCGAGGCCCAGCCATCGGGTGAACTTGAGACATTGTCTAACGGCAAGCCAGATCCAAATGGACGTCCCGTTCAACCCAATGCAGTTGGCACAACCACTTCCTTCGTGTGTAACTTCAAGCATGACTCGGCAGCCGGAAACGTTAAATCGTTTGTGCTAGGCGCGCTCGGTGGCCTCGGGTACGTCGAAGATCAGATCACCCGGGAGGTGCTTGCGCAAACCTATGACGATAAGCAACCGCTGACCGGTATCAAGGTCAGGTGCTCCACCTATCGTAGTGTAAACCGTGGGCGCAGTAATCCTGCTAATGCAGGGAATATCCTAGTGCTCAACCGCTGGGAAAGCGTGCCTCAAACGAAGGCTGAGGTTGCCAGACAACGAGCCCAGCTGACGACCGGTGTTGTGTTGACAGAGGAGCCTGCAGCGCAAGCGCCAGCACCTACTATTGGTAAAGCTCTCGATGACCTGCTAGGCTAGTCGATCTCTCACACCACGAATCCCCTGTATCGGGATTGGATATTATATGATCAATTCAGAATGTCTTTCCTTTGATTTAGATGAGGTTCGTGGTGTGGGTATATTCACTTACAACACCAAGTCCGGCATTGTTATTGTGGAGGTCTCTCGCCCTCAAGGGCCTCACCATGAGGGGTGGGATCGCGATGCTGTGCTCGCATCACGAAATCGTGATGAGATGATCTACGATGCGCTTTTCTTAAACATCCATCAGGCCGACTAATGAAGTGTGTTATTCTAGAAACACCTTTTGCCGGCGACATCGAACGCAATAAGCGTTATCTGCGTGCCTGCATGAAAGACTGTATTCATAAGGGTGAAGCCCCTTATGCATCACACGGTTTGTATACGCAGCCGGGTGTGTTGGACGACAAATTACCCTCTGAAAGAGCGCTAGGAATAGCGGCGGGTTTCGCCTGGCGTTGTAAAGCTGACTACACGGTGGTGTATACGGACTTGGGTATTAGTGGTGGAATGGCGTTTGGGATTGCAGATGCTATTCAAAGAAACTTGTCGGTTGCATATCGGACGTTAGGCGCTAATTGGGATAACGGAACGTTTTCTGATGTATCGGTCTAGCTATGAAGAAAAGCAGACTGGATACTATTAAGCAACACGGTATAGCTTTCGATACTGAAACGCATAAGATCCAACCGGGTTTGCTCGCACCGCCGTTGGTGCTTGGTAGTTGTGCTGTCTGGGATCCCAGTGTGGGGGTTCGTGGTGACTTGCTAGACAAACCGGGTGCCCTGGATCTCTTTGTTAGTGCACTCCACAATCCTGACGCGATTTTGGTAGGCGCCAACATAGCGTTTGATATGCTGGTAATGGCGCACTACGCCGCTGGCAAAGGATCGGACATACTCCCGTTCATTTTTAACGCATATGAACAAGAGCGTGTCTATGACGTTCTCATTGCTGAACAACTTCATGCGATCGCTAACGGATTACTAGGCAAAGATCCACGTACGGGCAAACCCATTCGGGATCCTATTACAGGTAAGCCCGCGGGTTATTCATTGGCTACCACGACCCAGTTTGTTTTGGGTCGCACTAATGCAAAAGCCAACGATAAGTTTCGCGGGTCTTACGCATTGTTTGATGGCTTGCCATTAGACCAACTGCCGCCAGAGGCACAGGTCTACCCGGTGGACGATGCTGTTAACACTCTTCAAGTTGCTCTAGGGCAAACGGGTTTTATCGATATCCCTGGTGACCACCTTTGGGCAGCCACGTCGAGTGGTGAGACACGCTGTCATCTCTGTAAGATAGACCTATATTCGGAAGCGAAACCATGTGTGCCTCGCAAGACTCGACACCGCAACCTTCATGACCTTGCGGCGCAAACTTATACAGCATTTTGTATGCATCTTGGCGCCGCATGGGGTTTTCAGGTTGACCAGAAAGCCGTTGATTCTGTTGAGGAACGTGTAACCGCTGGCCGACCAGCCAAGGCAACCAGCTTTTTATCCTCAGGTATTCTGAAACTAGTTAGAAAGAACGGGGAAACCAAACCCGGCCGTGACATGCGGGTGATCAAACGACTAGTGGCACAAGCATACGGGTGTTTAGACGCCTGTATAGCTTGCAAAGGCACTGGTACTGTGCCCCATGTAGACTCCAAGACGGTAAACTGTGGCAAGCGATGTCAACTGGCAACCGGTTATTGCATCCTTTGTAACAGTACAGGCGCACGTCCTAATAAGCTTTCTAATTGCAAGCACTGTGATGGGACAGGTCTAGATATCTCCTCTACTTCTGTCCCACGAACCGATGGTAGCACATGCAAGCCATGCAAGGGTACTGGAACAGTGGAAGGTGACGATTGTGAGCAATGTGATGGCGCTGGCGTCATGCAAGGCATTGGCACTGGACGAGACGTGCTGCAGGAGTCTGCCAACGAGGAGTTGATGTTATTTGCACACTACCTTGAGGATTCCAAGTTTACGGAAACCTATATCCCATGGCTACGCACCGCGCGGATCAATATAGGGACGGACCTTACACCTATTTGGAAAGACATCCCACTAAATCTACGTCCCAACGTTTTGAAAGAAACCGGCCGTACTAGTTACAGTGGCGTGGTGCAGTTACTTCCTAGAAAGGGAGGTATCCGAGAGTGTATCAAGGCACGTGAAGGCTACGTGTTTTGTTCAGTGGACTATGATTCTGGTGAGTTGATCACGCACGCTCAAAGCTGTATTAACCTGGTAAAGCACAGCGCACTGGCACAGGCACTCAATAACGGAATCAAGGTTCACAATGCCTTGGCTGCTACGATCCTAGGTTTATCCTATGAGGAGTATCAGAAGCGGTTTAAAGCACACGACAAACAGGCCACACTGGTACGCCAGGCTGCTAAGCCAGCCAACTTCGGTTTCCCTGGTAGGATGGGAGCCGCAAAGCTTGTTATTCAGCAACGTGTGCAAGGTCCTGATACCGAATGCGCGAACGGACCATCGCTACTCCACTTCAATGCACCCGACGGAACCGCCTACGAAGCTCACGGTTACAAGGGACTCCGCTTTTGCATCCTCATGGATGGTGCCACCTCCTGTGGTGACAAAAAGGTGACCGAGTGGAAGGGGCGTCCACTTCCACCCGTCTGTTTGAAATGTATTGAATGTGCCGAACGGCTACGTGTCAAGTTTCTGACACAGTGGCCCGAGAATAACGATTACTTTGAACTAGTGAAGACTGCTGAGAATGAGGGACAACCCATAACCGCCGAACAAGCCGCACTGTTTGGACAAATGGCACTGGCACCTGGTGAGGTAGTGCAACATGTGTCGAATCGTATACGCGGTGGCACCTACGGTGCAGAATCTATAGGCAATGCGATCGCGAATGGCTGGTTTCAGGGGTTACTCGCTGATATCACTAAGAGTGCACTACGCCGTGCATGTCGTGAGATGTACATACCGACCCACTTAGCAGACGGTGCAAGATCCCCGCTTTATGGGTCAAGATTCATTCTATTCGCCCATGATGAGTTGATTGCGGAATTGCTGCAAAGTAAGCAGCACGAGGCAGCCCATCGACTGCGAGACATCATGGTCGAGGAAATGCAACACTATTGTCCGCATCTGAAGCAGGCCGCTAAGGCGCCCCCCGCTCTAATGAAACGTTGGTACAAAGGCGCCGAACCCGTTTATGATGATGGCTTGTTAGTTCCTTGGGTTCCAAGTTGATTTATGGAATGAGGGTAGTGGGGCCGGCGTATATCTAGGCATATGCAGGTCCTTTTTTGTCCATCTAATCCTTACAATAAGCGTCCGATCCTACGCTCGGAAGGGTACCCTCTAACGGGTATTCCAGTGTTCACCAAACATGAGTATGTCGGTACCCGCAAGGAGCCCGATCCAGAGTTTGGTGACCTGCGCCCACAATGGGCTCACCTTTTCGCTTGCACCCAAACGGGTGTCGTGCGAGTATTTGGTGTGGATGGTCCTAATTATCTTGGTGGCGACCAATGAGAATGCGAGATTTCCGTATACAAGAAATGCGGCGCACACTTGCGCGACTTCCGCAGTATGCGGAGTCAGGTCTAGCGACCTTGGATGACACCGAGGTACTACGCATGCACTCTCGCTGGGAACGCAATCAGCGTAGCAACGCGACGGCGTTGTCGGTAGCAGGTCTACTTGCACTGTCTGGTAGGCGTGCACGTGCGCAGGTCACCCATGCACATAAAAGGTCAAAGTGAACGTTCGCCAAGTCGTTCCGATTGACCCGGAAACCCGACGTGGGCAGTCGGAAGTACGGCAGATGGCTGCAACCATCGCCAGCGGGATTGTATCTAATCAACTCGTATCTGATCTGTACGCGACCCCTGAAGAGGATCAGGATGCCGTAATTGACTACGTCGCAAACTATGCTGTGCGTTTTGCAATTGCTATTTTGAAGGCAACATGAGTAGAGACCCTAAATGGTTTGAGACAGCAATCCAGCCTGAGGATCACCGATGGCATGGTGATTTGCTTGCGCTTGATCCTGGGGTCAACAGTCCTGGTGTCGCACTTTTCAGACACGGTGTCCTGATCGCTGCCGGTAGAGTGAAGCTACCCGCTGACTTCACGAACCTGCCTAAGGGTGAAAGATGGTTACGTATCGGACACGAGGTTGTTCAGTGGTGGGATAAATTTCGCACTGATCAATTACATGTGGTGCGTACGGTGGTCTATGAATGTCCACAGATCTACGCTCGTGAGAAGTCTAAAGGTGATCCTAATCAGTTGATCGGACTGGCAGGCGTCGGACAAAGCCTTGCTGTCATGCTATACATGCTCAATCTACAGCATGCTCAACGCCCTCCTGAACTGCTGACACCGTTGCCGGCCGAGTGGACAGGGCAGCTACCCAAGATGACCAAAGGTGACCCGTGGAAGTCACCACGTGGTGCTCGAGTAGCTGGCAGATTACAATCGGGCGAGCGCGCGGAAGTACCCGCGCAACACGACGCCATCGACGCTGTGGGGTTGGGACTTTGGGCTTTGGGGAGATACTCGCATCGCAGAATTTTCCCAGGAGCCACATGAACGATCCAATGCAGACGTATACAGGGGTAGAATTTTTTCCGTTGAAACCAACTGTAGCTTCCATAGATATACGGGATATTGCACATGGTCTTGCCAGGGAGTGCCGGTTTGGTAATCATTCCATGCACTTTTATTCTGTCGCTGAGCATTCTGTGTTGGTATCAGAGCACGTCCCAGCCAAGTATGCTCGACAGGCATTGTTGCATGATGCATCCGAGGCATATACGCATGATATGGTGGCACCGCTCAAGCACACTGAAGAGATGACACCTTTTCGTGACATGGAATTTTTAATTGAACGTACAGTATTCCGACGATTTGGAGTAAGCGTCTCTAAGCAATCAAACGACGCTGTAAAGGCAGTGGATGTTCGGATTCGCGTTGACGAGGTCCGCGCCCTGATGCGCAACCCGGATGCTTACAAAGCACGTCTAACAGGTATTGAATGCCTCGGTGTCAATATCAAAAGTCTTCCGTATCGTGCTGCAATGCGCGTGTTTCTTCGTCGCTTCGCTGTACTGTTTCCGGAACACATGACGGACGAGTTAGCGCGGTTTAACCGAACCACATCTGTGAACCTATGAATGGCAACCCAACATGTTCCCATTGCGGTCGACTGATGGTGTGGATTGGTATCAGCGGCAGTGCTGAGGCATGCTGCCCAGTGGTCGACTGCAAAAAGAAGTGCCCACATTGCCTATCCAAAGCCATTGAGCAGTTCCATCGTGAACCCTCCATGTTCTTTGGCGTACCAGTATTTGCTGATAACATATATGAAATGCACTGTATAGATTGTGGCAAGGTCTGGTAAAAACTATGGATGTAAAAAAATGCAAAGGTCCCTGTGGTCAGACGCTTCCTATCAAAGCCTTCCCGATGGACCGGGACATTCCGAGGCCACGATGCAAGGCATGTTTTGGCGCATCTCGATCTGTAAAGCGTGTAGATCAACACCTGGTAGATTCAATTGATGAGACGATTGTTAACTTCGGCACGCCCATTCAACGTGCTTGCGCCGAAGCACTACTAGCGACCGGTAGTTTGGAAGCCGCTGCTGAATCGGTGCAATTGACGCCAGCCGTACTTAGGGCACACCTTACCGAACTTGAGCGTGTTGCTGCTAAGCGGGGATATGCACCAGGTGGCGATATGATTAAGCCATCACCAGTAGGTTTTAGTGTCAAGGGCGTATCTACCCTCTATAATGCGAAAGGACATGTCTCACAGCAGTGGGTCAAGACCAGACGCGACGACGAGGAGCGACTACAGGCACTGCTTAGCGCGGTAGGGGCGTTGTCCTCCGATTGGCAGAGCAAAGCCGATCCTATTGATCTACTACCATCGGCCGTAGAACGTGACAACGATATCTTGAACGTGTTCCCTATGGGGGATCCCCATCTTGGGATGATGTCCTGGGCGCCAGAGACAGGCCACAACTTTGATTTGAAAATTGCTGAATATAACCTGTTTGAAGCGGTTAGCCGTTTGATTAATCTGGCACCACCTGCCAGGCGTGCACTGGTTGTAAATCTTGGCGATTTTTTTCATGCGGATAGCAAAGCAAATACCACCACAGCTGGCACACCTGTAGACGTCGATGGGCGATGGGCCAAGATAATCAACGTCGGCATCCGTGTCATGCGTCGGATTATAGATCGTTGTCTTGAGACGCACGACGAGGTACACGTGATCTGTGAGATCGGAAACCACGACTCTCATATGTCGATTGTTTTGGGCGTTTGCTTGGCGCAGTTTTACGAGCGCGAGCCTAGGGTGACTATTGACACCTCACCCGCAAAGTTCCATTGGTATCGCTTTGGCGCCAATTTGATTGGTGTGACGCATGGCGACACCGTTAAAGCGCGTGACCTGCCGGGTGTGATGGCATGCGATCGTGCCACGGATTGGGGCGAGACGCTTTACCGGATGTGGCTTTGCGGTCATGTCCACCATGACAGCGTCAAAGAGTACCCGGGTGTTACTGTTGAAACGTTCAGAACACTGGCGCCAGGAGATGCCTGGCATAATGCGTCCGGTTATCGCAGCGGACGTGATATGAAGCTGATCGTACTGCACCGAGTGTGGGGAGAAATCCAGAGGCACACCGTTGGCATCAACCGTATTTGTTCACCAAACGAAGGATAGGAGGAATCGTGGCCGATTTTGAAACGAAGGACAGCGGTAAGCGTTTAGCATTGACAAACGGGATGGTACGTGATGTCGAGGATGGTAAGACTGATTACAGCCTCGTGTTTTCTGGGGTTATGCTGGAACGATGGGCAGGGCTGCTAACCCGTGGAGCCGTTAAATATGGATCGGACAACTGGCTCCGTGCCACTGTGTCAACGGATCTGGAAGGTCGTGAGGCAGTTAAAGCGCGCTTCAAGCGTTCGCTACTCCGTCACATGGTGCAGTGGCTTCGTGGCGATACTGATGAGGATCACGCCGCTGCCATTATTTTCAACGTGAACGGATATGAGACAATGGTGGCTACTACTCCACTAGATCTAGAAGCGCCATTGGAAACCCCACTGGATATTCAGGAGCTTGTCAAGGCGTTTAAAGTGGATCCCCCTAGTAGTGATTCAATTCTGATTGCTGCACGCAATCGAAATGGTGATTTCGATATTGAGGATTACGTTCCTGCGCTGCCACGTGAAGGTGTCCCGGGGATGCTAGATAGCGACGTCGAGCGGATGCGTGCTACCGAAAAGCGCCTCCAAACTATGCCTCTGAATACGGTTTCCATGCCTTCCCTAGAAGGTCATGCGGATCCAGCCGCTCGGAGAAACCACTGATGAAAACCCTAAAGCAAGGTGCAACAGGCGCTGCAGTATCGGAGCTACAAAAGCATCTAGGCATTACCGTAGATGGTAAGTTCGGCCCTGCAACGGATCAGGCTGTGCGTATGTTTCAGTTGCGTGTTGGTCTAGACGTGGATGGTGTGGTGGGGCCTATGACCTGGGATGCGCTTTTGAAATCAGCGATTACAGTGCCGCCCCCAACCACGATGGCTTTCGACGCGAACGGTTGGCTGCAGGGAGCCAGAAAGATCCCAATCAACCCGGGTCGTATGGGCGGCGTAATTGTGCCACGTGGCATGGTGGTACACACAACTGATACGCTCGGTGGCATGGCTGCAATACTTAAATCTTGGACGGAGACCAGCCTGGGTGGTTACGGTGCACACTACCTCCTAGGTCGACGACCGTCGACGGATGTGGATGCGCGTGCCCCGTACCCTGGCGGTGGTCTGGTGCAGATGGTGCCCATTACACGCAACGGGAATCATGTTGGTGGACGTAACAGCCGGTACGGTCGCGTGATGACCCCAGCAGAAGTGCATCCCAATTCTGTATACGTCGGTATCGAACTTGAAAATGGCGGTCGATTGGTTAGCCTGAATGGGCACTTTGTCCACCAAGGCTCTGGTGTTGTGGTCCCACCAGAGGATGTTGATATCGATGAGCGCGGAAAACCGTGGCATAAGATTACAGCCTATCAGTTTGAGACACTGGCTAAAGTTCTAGACGCCCATCAGACAGCTATGGCTTACCTACCAAAAGGTAGCGTGTTGAACCCTAATGGCACCTATCTAGCAAATGGAGTAGTGTGGGGCGCGATGCCAGGAACGCGCTTTGTTGGACATGTAACGCTGGACCCGATTCAAAAAACTGATCCAGGTCCAATCATGATGAAGTGGTTGCGCGATCATTACGGTAGTCTGTAACTTATATCGTCACCCGCCGTCAAATGCCGTCGAAGTTTCGACGGCATTTTGATTTTTCGGGTTGCACCACGCCCTACAGCATGCGACTATGAATCTATGAAATCATTCGAGGAGTTGTGTATACCGCATCGGCAATGGCTACATACAGTTGCATTGTCCCGTGTGTATGACCACTCCTTAGCGCAGGACCTGGTACAAGAGACAATGTGCAAAGCACTAGGAGCATGGGAAACGTTCCTTGCTGGTAGTGAGCCCAGAGCCTGGCTACTTAGGATTCTTTTGAACACTTTCGCGAGCCGCTACCGAAAAGCACAACGACATTCCCGAATCAACACACAATATCCAATAGACCTTGTCGATGCGTTACACACTGAACCTCAAACGCATGACGGATTAAGTGACGAACTTACCGAAGCCATGGAGTCACTACCGCCTTTATACCGTGAGGTGGTGGAACTTGCAGATATACAAGGTATTAGCTATCTGTACATCTCGCAGCGCTTGGGCATCCCGATAGGCACTGTGATGTCACGATTGGCAAGGGGCCGTCGACAACTAGAACGCCGTCTTGCTGTGTATGCAGAGAATGAATACGGGATCAGACGTAGACAAGATCGAATCGCTAGGGTGTTGGCTGCTTCACGTCGTCAACGTGTAGCGACGTAGATTCCGATTGTAACCCCAGTCACAAATACCGATGCGACAGTTTTCCAACCCGGCGTCCAACCCTCGGTCGCCTTCCTAAGCGAAAAGTTCTCAGCTGTCAAGCGCGTTTCTTGATCCTGCAAGCGCTTGATCTCTTTTTCGATCTTGTCGTAAGCCGGGTTATCAAAGAAGTGACCCGGAGGTAGCATCCGCGTTGCGCCGTCATTACGCGTTAACAGCATGGGCGTAGTGAGTTGCAAATGTGGCGTTGGAGGTGCCTCCACAGGCGCGCCGTCCGCCGCCGCACTGGTAGTGAGGAGGAATGTCACCAGTGCGGCGGTGACGGCGCATAGACGCGGTCGAGTCATTTTAGAACTGCTCTGGCTTACCCACGACGGCTTCAACACCACCCGCTGGCTTCGCCGCAACTGCAGCATTACCCGCCACCTCAGCTTCCACAACCGGATCGGGGCGCACGAAGATCCAGAGCACGAGGCTCATAACGGACTTGAACCATGTTGGCGCCTTGCTGTTATACCAAGCGCTGGCGAGCAACGGATCTACCAAGAGTTTCTTGATCAACGAATAACCACCTGCTGCCATAACTGCGATTCCAACTGACGCCCATGCCAGTCCAAAGGTCAGTGCCTTTGCTCCGGTTGCTGCCATACCTGTTGCCATGGCACCACCGAATGAGGCAATCAGAGTCAAGAGTGCACCACCCGCATCTGTGTTGAGGAACGGCCACCGCGCACCATGGTACTTTCGGATGGCAGCCACAAGGAACACAAGCCCCAATGCAGCTGCAAATGCATATTGTCCACCTCGGATGGCGTCCATCACCGGCTTCGCTAAATCCCAGATGTTACCATCTGGCGCGACACCCGCAACCTGTGTGGCCGCACTAGATGCAAAGACGGTCCCCGCGATTCCAAGCCAGAATGCTGCCAAGAACGAAAAGACAAACCATGGTTTCTTCATACGATTTTCTCCTATTGTTGCTGTTGCTGTCCGTGACAGGTCAGGCCTGCCACCGAAGCCGCAACGTTACAAATGGTCTGATAGTTGGATGGTAGTGCCTGACACACTAGCCCTAGTGCAACGCCTAACGTGGCGCCCAACTTGATTATTTTTAGTCGGGTTTTTTGCAATTCGGTAAGATCCTTTTTTAGCACGATTTCACTTGCGCTTTGGTTTTAGGGGTACTATATTGATTTACATGAACCCCACCAAACTTCTCGCCACCCTTCTCGGAATCTCCCTTATGGCTTGCGTTGTCGGTAGCAATAACGCCCCCGATAACACCGGCACGTTGGTTGACCCGTTCCCCCGTCGCCTGGCGTGTCAGGAGCAAGCGCTTACTTGGTGCAGCAAGCTCGGTCGCGAGGCCTGGTGTGGTGCAGAGTATGCCTTGAACTGTGCTTGGACATGTACCGACCAGATCGAGAACGCGGACGAGTCTACCTGCCTCACGGATATGGAAAATTCCCAATACCCCACGACTACCCCCAACTCTTGTCGGAAGCTGTGGTGCCCGGTCTCTCGTTTTACGGGTGATCATAAGTAAACTGCACGCCATAGGCAGAGTCACCCGAACCACCAGTCTCATAGACACGTATATGGTAGGTGTCACCGGCCACGGTTTCCGTCAAGCCGCTTTGTAGCAACGCAATTAACCCTGGGTTATTTTCAGACCTTGATTGTGTAACGCCGATCTGGGATTCGCCTGTCACGCCAGTTGCAATTGGCAACTTGATCAGTTGTGCACTTACCGTCACACCTGCGCCCGTGGTTTTATTTAGTTGGACGGCCCACGATAGGATTCGGTCCCCTACCTTGAGCGGCAGTGGATAGAACAGATAACCTGTGTTTAAGTTCCAGTCCCCTGCGCTAAACGTAGGCGCGCCACCACCTGTCACAGGTATTGCGTTCATGGGTGATAGAAGACCCGTAGTCTCCCCATGACGGTATTCACCAGTGCCAGAGATGACCACATCTTGATCCACCGGCAATGTAAGCGTTCCAGCGCTAGAGAAAAAACTATCTAGCCACGCTAACCAATTGTAGATCCACAGCATCAACCAATTGAAAGTGCTCGCGGCTGCGGTCCCACCACCGACGAAACCCCCGTCTTTCTCCGGTTCGCTGGGTTCAACGACAGTGCCACTGACATTGGCCCACCGTGGTAGTGTAACTGGTTTCGCCATGAGACCTCCTTATGGTAGCATATCTAATCTAGTAGGTAGAATACCCTCATCCCACCCTGCACCTAGCAGGTCCCATGTGAAGATACCAGCAGGGATTTCCGGATAGGTTTCTACAATTGTACGCACACCCGCCGCCTGTGCATCCATAATGAATGCCATCAGCAGCAATGTAGTAGCATATGTGATAAGTGCGCCCGCAATCTTTAAAATCTGTGTTGCATTACCTTCATTGGATAGATGGTAGGTGACAACATCGCTGTCAATCACAAGACGTGCGACCTTGATCATCCGTTCCACAGATCCGTCGGACATGTTAGTAGCGATGCGCGCACGTACCAGACGTCGGTAATCGTCGTCAGTGTAGCCATTACGTAGTTGGCCGACAACCAACCCGATGTTATCCAGGTTAACACCTATGGCTGTATCGATAGAGCGCTCATTTAGAAGTTGCTGGAATGCATCTTCTGTGGATTGGATAGGTCCGACTAAGATCGTGAGAAGTGTCTCAATGTTTGGCTTTTCACGGAACTGTGCACGTAGGCGATCCAGCGCCGCCGCAACGTGACCAGTTGTCAGCGCAACGGCAACTGCACCATCGGATCCGAGTTCAAATGCTAGCTCCTCGACTAATGACATTTACTTCAGGCTCCAACGGAATTCCGCCCCCGTGTCATTGCCCCCAAAGTCACTATTCTTAGCATGCTGGATAACACAACAGGACCCGGCATCAAGCAAGTTATTCACCCGCATATAGCTGCCATTTCCACCATTGGCTAAACCATAGACCTGGAAACTAGCATCCGTCACACCTTCGGTGATGGTTACGTTTCCACCCGCCCCCACCCAATTGTGCGTGATATTGAACGCACCATGGTTAATGGTGTTCGTTCCAGTACCTGCCGACGTCAGATTGATCTTAGTGCCAGTCAATGCATTCGCATTCGTAGTAGCCAATCCAATCTTGTCAGCGTCTACTCTGATTACCCAATAGTCAGTGGCTGCGGCGAGTCCACCGGGTAGACCACCACCAGAGTTGGACACCCGCACCTGATCTCCAGTAAGCAACCCGTGCGCAACACTGGTGAGCGTCTCCGCTGAAGTATCAACAGCAGAGATGACCGCATCTACGTAATTTGAAGTGATCGTGAATCCAGGTTGGTTAGCGAGGATCGCTGTGCGAAGAATCGCAGCACAATCCTTGGCTGTTGTGGCGCCACTGATATCAACTTTGACACCAGTCCCACCGCCCGCTCCAATGGTATCAAAGTAGTAGGTAACGGGGTTGCTGTGTCCATCTCCAATCACCACATTGTCGGTGAAACCAGCTGTAAACAGTGCCTTGGTGGTGCAGACGATACGCCCTTGCGCCATACCCCCCGACATGATTGCGCGAGCGGCTTCATTCTCAGGCACTAAGACTGCGGTTGAAGTCAGCGCGGCATGGGGACTCCAGATTACCGACTTATTAGCAACAGGCCCAGCGCTACCACCACCACGCCCATAACAGAAGCCAGAGGTAGTGTGGACGTTACGAAGGAGCACTAACGCTGTAGGATTCAGTACCTGAGACCGAATTTTCAAGGCGCCTGCAGTGTCATCTATCGTCTGTGCTGATTTGCGGATTCGGATATGCGTTGTAGTAACGGCACCAGATGTAAACGAAGTGCCATAGTCCTCGGCCGTGAACCCAGTGCCTGCCGTATTGATTAGTGCGAGGAGTGTTGCCACCGAGTTGAACTGATTCGCACCAGGTGCACTGGCCTTATAGGTGTAGGTTGCGCCCCCGACGAGTAGTACATCGCCATCAACATGTAGCGAGCCGTACGCTACCACAACCTCTTCATAGGAGTTGGTAGGGCGAAGCTTGCCGCGGACTCCTAGTAATGGATAATCGCGGATAGTGCTGCTATCAACACCGATCCCCATGTCTCTAGCAGAGATAGTAGTTGCTAATGCTTCTGTATTGGTGACGATGTTGTTAAAACACGTTGGCCAACTGGTACCAGAGTCAAAGCGAATGCTGGCACCCGACGAGTTGCTTGCAACTTCTCGATTGTTGTACACACGAGGATTGACATCACCTGCAAACTTCAGCGAACCAAAGGCATACACATTATCGTGCACATCTGGTCCCACACAGGAGGTGCAGGTTACTGAGGTCGCACATACGTTGTCAAACGTGTTGCCACTGACACGACACATGCCACCCGCATGTGCGGTATTGGAAAACGTAGCCGTTTTACCAGCAAAGATGCGGTAGGTACCTGCAGCGGAACTGATAGCTGATCCGGCAGTATTAAAGTAGGTCAATGTCCCGGCCGTTGGTGAGCTTTGAATAATAGCACCTGTAACATCATTACCGTTTGCAGAGTTCACAAACTCAATTGTGCGACCAACCAGCTGCTGTGAGAATGCAGCTGACGAGTCAGTAAGCGTCATGATGTTAGTTGTGATGGTCTGCGTGCCAGTGCCGTCGTCGGAAATCGTCAAGTTAGTTAATGCCACGGCATTCGCGAACGATGTGGCTAACTGGAATGTGGTAGCGGAAAGCTTGATAACCCAGTAATCAACCCCAGCTGTCAGTCCGGTAGGAAGCGCACCACCCGAGTTGCTAACACGTACTGGACCTGTTCCAGTTTCAAAGTTGTGAGTAGCACTAGTGAAGATCTCGGTTGCATTGTCTGCCGTGAACGTCAAACCGTGTTTGGTGAGGGTTCCACCTGTTCGGTAGTGCGCACGGATACCGATTTGATTTAAAGCAATAGTAGATGTTAGGATGTCAGACAGGTCTGTGGAGCTTGGGTCACCAGCAAACTCATTCCCTTCAATGATGATGCTCTCAATCGGTTGGCTCACACCGGATACGTAACGGGATGCGCTAATGGCTGCCGAGGCACCCAACCCACCGCCGTAAGCACTGGCGTAATGGTTCATTGTATACCAAAATTTGTTGTGGGATACGTTTACTGTGCGTGAACCAATGATGCCAATCGCTGCCCCGTCGTTCCAACCATCACGACCAGTTCCACAATCGATTACTCGATTGTGGTGAAAGGACAACGCAGAATGCTGTTGAGAATCGTCAGCACCCCACACCACCGCAGCCCCACAGTTCACAAACGTGCAGTGGCTGACCTCGAGATCGATGATGGGTAGCGCTGAACCGGAGCATTTTACTGCAGTGGTTCGGATGTTACGGAAGGTACAATTGATAATTTTGTAACCGCTACGCCCAGCAAACACGTAGATGGCATGGCTCGAGCCAAAGCCTGCGCCAGACCCACCAACTCGGTCGTAAGAGTCAATCGTCCATCCTTGTGCAAACGTCTCGGCAACGCCCACCGAGTTTTCAAACTTGATCTGTGTTGCGCTGACATATACCGTAATTGTAAACTGGCCTGCATTGGCGGCAGACGTAGGATTGATGATACGAATATTCTTTCCCACATCATTTGCCGTGAAGGCACTCGATGCAGAAGTGAGTGTCATCGTCGTACCAGACTTAGCGAGTGCAGTAGCACCTGCACCAATCCCGGTCTTCTCGCCATTCTGAATCCACCAAGATCCAGTGAAAAGCTCAGACACACCCGAGGCATTCTCATAGGTAATGAGTGCCGCAACACGCGTACCCGATGTCAGCTGTGCCGTTACACCAGTGATTAGAAACAGTCCGTTGTTACCACCTGATGTGGCACCGGCAATCTTGATATATCGGCCGATATGCTTCCTGGTAATCGTTGAGGTTTCGTCTTTCAGCGTGCAGGTGGTTCCTACAATACTGATTGCGTCCCCCAACCCCAACTCGTCTCTAGTGTTTGGAAGTTCAAAGGTATGCCCATCAATGAGCATGTCGTTTCCGCCGCGCATAGACTGGCGGCATCCATATGAATGACCTCCGATAACAGAGGTCATACGATCGTTGTCGTCGATGCTCCAAGAAAACGCGGATGTTTCGTTGACGGCATCAACGTTAGTAAATGTGACCGAAGTGGCACTACCATAACCAAGCATCGGAAACTTACCGTTGTTTGCTTGATTGGTACACCCTTCAATCGTAATGAAACGATGTTGATGGCCATCCTTAAAAGCACCCGCCGAGTCTGTTAGCGTCACAGTACTACCGGAAACTGAAAGTTGGTCACCCGTGCCAGTCGTCGCAGTTAAGGCATCTTGCACGTATAGCGACGAGCCATAATAGTTTACACACCCACGAACCTCAATACCAACACAGTGGGTTGCATAGATTCCATTACCAAGATTATTGTTTGTGATATCAGTATCAACAGCGTTACCTTGAAAGATGATCCCGTCGAAAATCATATCGGAACAGTACCGCACCAGGAAAGCGGATCTCGCATTCTCGGCAGCTGCTGCAGTCCCATCACCGACCAGCGAGACATCAGCAGACTGGTAGAGAATCTTGGCTCCACTCCCAAAGATGTGGAGTCCCTTTACACCTGCAATATCGATATACTTTGAAAGCTTGTAGGTACCAGGTGGTATGAATACCTTGGCACCTGAGGCTTTAGCCGCGGCAATCGTCGAGATGAAAGCAGCTCGGTCATCTGTCACACCGTCGCCGGTCGCACCGTAATCGATCACCGAATGGTAATGGTTCTGTTTCGCGTTGGTAAGGCGTCCCTGTGCGTCAACAGTGAGTGATCCACCACCGTAAACACCAGCTGCAACCGCAGTATTAGCCAGGGTTAGTGTACGGTTTGACGACAGATCTCCACCGCCGGAAAGCCCGGTACCCGCGGTGATGGTCCGTGTACTAGGTACTGCTAGACGCGCTGTAATGGCGTCGGTACGCAGGTCTTGGAGTGCGACCAGAATGCTGTTCCAATCACTAGCGGCAACACGCTTCGTGGGATCAGATCCTGCTGCAGCGGCTTTTGCATCACTCTTGTTTACCAGTACGTAAGGATCGGTGATAAAGTTTGCCATAGATTAGATCCTTATAGAGAAACTGGAGTTGCGTTTACCACAATCCGGCTAGAGTCAAATGTTGCAAGTTGTCGACTGGTAATTACTATTGTGGTACTAACGGTGGGCGGGTTAGATAGTCCAATCAATGTGGATGTGACGTCTAGCACACCGGGAACTGTAAATGCATTGGCACCCACACGCGATGCGCGCACATTGTCACCGGATGCGATGGCATCACCCCATGCCACAGTGGCCAACTCAATCTGTCCACCTGCCGTAGCACCGTCGGCCGGGAACGTGAGTGCATCAGTATCGATGTTAATTATAACCCAGATAGGGACTTCTGTGGGACGTGAGAACTTGATCGTATGATCAAACCCTTGTGTGTCCTGTAGCGTTACCGTCGTGGTGCCTTTGTACCCAATACCACCGGCGACCGAAGCAAACAGTGCAGTTGCAATATCCACATCAGCACCCCCACGCACCATGACCTCTACGGAATGAGCAGGCACACCATCTGCATCCGTGATATTCGAGTTGTTATAAAATACAGTACAGCTTGTGACATCCGCCACCTGTAGCACACGTGCTCGTATGGCTAGAACAGGCGATCCACCACGATACGACAGTTCAGCAGCACGCAACAGACGCAGGCCCTGATCTGACATGGTGTCAGTACCCGGCGTTGCGTCTAGGAGGTTCCGAACGTTAGACCAACCGCCGACCGGTGTCTCAATGACACTGATATCATCTGCTAGCGCCGTAAGGGGGCCATTCACAGTGCATTCCGCGGAGACATCCGCGACCGCGGTACCCTCGCCAATATAACGCCACACTGCGCCAGCATCCGTGATGGCACTGCTAGTGGTCGTGGGGCCCCCCGATCCGGCACTCGTGCCCGCTGTAATGCATATATAGCTACGCGAGGCATTTTTACGCCTGTCCCCCACCACGTAGGCTGTGGTACCGGCCCACGCTACAAGTTCTGCAAGCGTGGCATCTGCTAGTGTCTTAAATTTGGTACCAGTGCTTAGTGCGCTAGCTTGCGAGTTGGTTAGGACAGCAGTCGCCGCGGTACCAGTGAGTGTCAAAGTGACTGTCGATGGGGAGGCTGCCCCACGAAAAGTACCTGTAAGTAAGGCTAGGTTATCGAGTGCTGCACCTGTCGCGGCGTTTGGGTCTTGTGAATTATAGATCTGCTCAGCAATCTCCCAAACCAAACCTTCTCGCTCGGCCACAATAGCCGCTAACTGCCCTTCGATGGTGCCTGTGCTTAGATCGATTGATGTACCAAATGCCGCACGAAGCGCGCTGTCGATTTCATCATGAATGATCTCGACGGTCTTACGGACAAACCCCACACTTGTTAAACCATATGTGGTCATTTATACCGTCCTAATAAGGCTATCCGTGATAGTGTCACCAAAGACACTTCGCACATGCCACCTAATAGATAGTTGGCGAGTAGAACCATTAAACGAAAGTGCTAGGTCATCAATACGTAGTACCCCAGGAGTTGTATTTATAGCCTTACGAATCTCTGCTGTGGTCTTGATGGAGCTGTATCGTTGACCAAGCAATGCAGACGTACCTACTACCGAGACATTTTCAAACCAGGGAACACCATCATCTAGATCTAAAAACCATTCGCCTCGGATATTCTGTATGCGAATTCTAATCCCTTGGGCGATTGCATGGATGCCAGTGGTGTAGCGCAATGGGATAATGAGATCGCCATCAGCGTCACATTCCCAATCGATATAATCGGTGACCAATGGGATGCTCATTCGACAAATACCTTGGTACTTTTGTACAAAGCACGCGCCACAGTCTGGAACTGTGTAATAGCAGCTGCTAGTGTGGCCGCTATGCCTGGCAATACGGCAGACGCGATAGCGGTATAGAGCGCGCCTACTAATGTATCCATTGCCGTTAGAAAAGCGTCACCCTTTAGCACTGTCTGGCTAGCATCACTGCTACCAAATTGAAGCTTAGGTCCTGATAGACAGAGTGAATCAGAAGGTACGTTGTCAATCGCCTGTGAAGTCGACCTAACACAAGCATACCCAACGGCATCACTAAGGTGGAAACGCCGCTCGTCAACCGGGTCAACTAACCCGCCGTTCACACTCCAGGCATCCAGACTTTGATCAGAAAAGCTAAGCCAGACTGTGTCACCTACGGCAATAGGATAGGTTATGGAGTAGTCAGTGCCCGTGCCGCCCGGAAACAGAATAGGCACGTTGGTAATCACGGGTAATGCTTCCCGAACGGGGCCTGTCTCGCCTTGGCGCACACCCTTCAAGAGCGGTTGCACATTTGCCATTTGGGTTGACTTGTCATAGGACTCTACACGACCAGGACAACCCACGTGCATACCCGCCAGACGTAGCTCTACCACAGCCCTGATGACGTCAGGCAGAGTTGGCGCCGTCGGCTTAGGTTCCGCCACGGTAAAATTCTAGCATGTTATAACATTTTTGCATGTTTAGGTAGTTGGTTTGATTTCACATGCCGTGGTGCACTCACCATGTGAATCGACAGTGTGTGTTACCTTATCAATCTTGAACACACCCTTCACATTCTGTGCGGTTAGCTGCATTTTCGCACCCGGGAATAACTGTGGGTAAAGTAGCGACTTTACAGTTAGTTTAGCTGGTTTCTTCGCTTCCGAGCTACCCCACTCTGGTGACCCAATCATGCCTTTGGAGGAGTCCATTACGAATGCACGATCAGCAGTTGGCTGATCTGTTTTTAGTATCTGTAGTCGGTTGTTCTGTATGCTCCACCCGTAGTCATATGGTGCCAATAGACGTGTCAGCTCGTCGCGCGCTGGGCCAAACAACGAGATACCCGCTGCAAACTGCTTTTGCAGATCCGCGGTCACCGATACATCTGCAGGGATGACTAACCCCATGGTCTTAGCTACCTCATGTAGTGCAGAGATAACAGACGTACCTTTCTTGAAAGACCGGTTCACATGGGCATACCGATACACCCTGTCCGCTTCACCTAGCTGTAGTTTGGTCTCCCAATCGGAATCCTTGCGATCAGACCGGGCATCACGTAAATCACCAGTAAACAGATGGTATAGGATGCCGTCATAGCCGGCTTCGATCTGAACTGTTATCGGTTTCTTGGCTAACTCTGCGCGTGTTCCAGCAGACAGGTTTGTGATGGTTACATCACATTTGTTTGGCTCAGAACCGTTGGTCTTTTCAATGGATGCTTGTACACGAAGATCGGTAACAATAATTGCATTCGGTGTCGGCTGAAAATGAAGTTGCGTAATGAGTGGCTTATAGATCGACACCTTTACGGGATGTATAAACAACTTTGCCATACATTATGGGGCCGGGAAGAAGCCAGAAGGCGCCTCGGTAACATCTGGCACTGCTGGTGAGGCATTGATAAACTCGGTCAAGAGGTAGCGTCGCACCTGAACACGCGCGCCAAGGTCATCATAGCCGGCATCTTGGAGGTTACCGCTGAGGTCCACAGCCACGAACACACCATCTCTAAACAACGTATGGTTGCGCGTTACACCAAGATAACACCCAAGTACAACCTTGATCCCGACGGCAATTTGCGTCTCATCAATCTCACTGACATCGAAGTACCAAGCTGCATCACGGCTATTCCAGCGAACATCAAACAGGTATGGTACCCCTTCGATATCCGTCTCAAGTCGGTAGTCTGCAACACTGGGTTGAAATGGGATTTGAATTGGCATCAGGTTACTCCCACTTCGGCCATGCACCACCATGGTCGTTGTACCAAGGTGCAATCTCAGCATCTTTGTTCAAGTCGTCACCCGTAGGGTTCTGTGTGGTACGCGTTTTGTTACGCCATGAATCACGTTGAGCTTCTTTCACGATGTCATCTGGAACCGGTGTGCCATTCGCGTAGAAGTACTTTCTATTGGGTGGGTCACCTACTGCAAACAGGTGGTTGTTCAGCTCGTTGTGCTTGATGTCTATCAGCTCTGTTAGAGTGGTGGCAGACAGCTTAAAGGAGCCTTTCTTACCTCCGTTGGGAGATGCTACTCGAACGGTTGTTCGAAGGTTAGTGACAAGCTGTATCTGTGTAAAGGTTGCCGTAAAGAAGAGCCCACCATCTGTTTCCATGTTTTTTGGAATGGTTAGGTTCGTCATAATGCAGTTGTCGTAGTCGCGCAGCGCAGTAGACACAGTGATGGGCTTTCGATTATCCCGAATCTCCAGAAGCTTGGATAAACCTAAAGCCGCTGGGTCACCATTGAAGTCCTCGCGAATTAGTTTGATTCCACCGATAGGCGTGTCACTGACAATAGCGTTTGTTAGAGTAAACGTGATTGGCTTAATGCGAACGTGGTCGGTGATGTCGGATCCATTCTCAATCGGGTACGACGTCACCTCACTTTCATACTCGTGGGATTCTTCAACGACGGCGTCGATTACAAAGCCATCAATTACAACAGCCATTATGGTGCTCCTGTCCCGGCATATGCTTGGCGCAGGATCTCATCAAACACTAACTTACCGTGCTCTTTAGGGTTCGTAGAATCAGTGTGAATGTTGATGTCACCGGTAGTAACAGAGACAGGCGCAGCAGCAGTGTTAGTAGCGACGTTTCTAGATGCACCACCAATACTTTGTTGGAAGCTCTGAAGATTCTGTATCTGATCCATCACACTCTTAGAGCCACCGCCGTTAACGGATTCAGCAAGCTTCCGTTCCACCCATATCGCTTGCTTAATGCCTGGCAAACCGGCAATCGTGCTAACGACCCCCTTAGCCTTTTCCATCACCCAATCAAAAGCGCCACCCAGGGCTTTCCTGATGGCTTCGCCAGCGGCTTCAAATGCCCCGACGATGGCATCCGGGATGGTGTGTGCCAGAAAGTTACCAAAAGACAGTAGCCCTCTCTTTAGGGACTCCATCTTATCATGTACCCACCGTTGGATGGCTGTGAGTACTCGGTATGTTTGCTCCTTATATTTGGTGAACGCCAATGCAACAAGTGCAATCAGCGCTGCGATTAGGACAAAGGGAAGTGCTGCCGCTGCCCATGCCAGCAATGTCTGTGCACCCGCTAGTGTCGCGGCAGTCTTCAGGATACGAAACAGCTTTATGATACCAAGGATCGCTTGGCTGAACTTGACGCTAGCAAATAGCAGTGCAAAGGCTTCCCAGTGGTCGACGACAAACGCCAGGGCTGTGCCGAGAAATTGTAGTGCCGATCCTAAAGCACGAATGAAGTCGTCGATACGTTGTGCAAGTATTTGTCGGTTTGCTTTAATCCATTCTAGAAAACCAGTAATGAGTTCTTTAAGAACTGGCACCAACGCAATCACGGCTTGGTTTTTTATACCCTGCCAAGCGGTCTTTATGCGATCAACGTTATCCCCAAGGTCATCTAAGTTGGAGATATCACCTTTCTTGATTTCACCACCAAGATCTTTGAACTCCTGGCGCATCTTATTAAGTTCTTTCGAACCACCGTTCAACGTCGGGATTAATGATGCGCCGCTCTTACCGAGAACACTTATTGCCTGTGCTGTTTTCTTGGTACCATCTGGCATTGCTGAGAAGTGGTCTGCTAGATCCGCTAATACATCTTCACTAGGCCGTAGCTGTCCGGTTGAGTCTTTGACTTTAACACCTAGATGAGCGAATGCCTCGGCTTGCTCCTTACTGCCATTGGCAGCGGCATACATATTTTTAGATAGCTTGTTCAAACCCATGGCCATGCCATCTAGATCGGAACCGTTTAGCTTCGCGGCGTACCCTAACTCCTGCAGTGTTTCAACGTTCTGTCCTGTAGATTGTGATAGGTCATTAAGCTTACTCCCCAGCCCAACCACACCTTCAACGATACCTGCTAATCCTTTTACAGCTTCATAACCAGCAAACAAACCGAGCGCTTTACCAATGCCACTAATTACAGAATGGCCCTCTGCCCACTGTTTCTTGTCTAGCTTTAGACCCAGGCTTGCATACAGATCAGCAACCTGCACTAGCTATTCTCCGATGCTGCAGCGGCAGCCCACGCATCGGCAACAATACACATGATATCGATCTCGTCGATATCAAGTTCATCAACCTTGTCTAGCGTTGTGTAGTGTTCAAGCACTACTCGATGCATCGGCCACACGTCTTGCTCTTCAGGAGGAAGTTTGATACTTACTCGCTTTACTCCACTACTTGTAGTGCGCTCTGGGCGCTTCCGTCGAAAAAACTAGCGAAGTTTACCTCGAGTGCAAACTTCATCGCATTGAGCATGCCCATCAGGTTGTCATCGAAGGCTTGATCAATCTGTTCATCGGTGTTTAGTTCAAACTTCCTAGGCTTACCGTCCATACCCGGCCCCACAACCCACGAGCCCTCAAACACCTTACGAGTGAGCTTATCCAATTCCGCATCGTTGAGATCACGCATGATAGCCATCAGAGCGGGCGTGAGTGTTTCTACAGACACTTCATCAGTCGGTTGCATGGTGCCTAGCACGGGCGCCAAGTACTTGAAGAGCTGTGCCGCAAGCTTGAAGCCAGCACGTGGTTTCAACTTCACGATGGACACATCAAGTCCGCCGATTGTTCGAGTGACTGGTGTTCGTGCCATGAGTCTATCCTCCTACAGATTTACTCGGTCACGCCCATAGGGCGTGGCTATTTACGCAGTGGTTGACGACCCGCCGACCACCATCAAGAGCTTCGCGCAGTCGATAACCCATTCACGGTTACCAGACTCATTTCCATGTTCGCCCTTTGGCAACTTACGAATCCAAGCGGTAGACGCCTTATAAACCGTAGTGCCGTTCAAGTCCGTAATCATGAGTGAGCCATTGCCATCCGCAACATCGTTCTCATCGTCGTTGTACACTTTGGACAAGTCAGCATTGGTGGGCGAGCCCTCCATTAGCGTGAACGTCACTGATCCAGTGCGGTTGCGGTTCTTTGTGACCGCAACGTCGCCCTGTGAGCCGACTTTCATCGTCTTGCCATCAGCAGCACGTTCCACGGCAACGTAGGTGCCTTCGGCAACACCAACGATATTGATACCCTTGAAGGTCATCAAAACCTTATTCGGGTCGTGTGGATAAACTTGATCAGCCATGGTGCTCCTTAAACGCTTACGACGCCAATGATTGTTGCGCCATGAATGGCACCCGCAAGAGTCGCGGAGAATTTACAATCGGGCAGACGGCGAGCCGCCCGATCAGTAGTGGAAATACTTCCAACACGGGGGACTGTGACCACGGGTGCTGGACTTGAAGCCAGGATGCCACGATTCACAGCGCGATCCAATGAAGCTTCGATTTCGGCGCGCACAATCTGTGCGCCCGCATCAGTCATTGGCACCTTATCGACGCCAGCAAGCACGCCAAACACACCCTTTGACATGTCATCGTCGAGCCAATCCAAACCGCGAATGACATCAACGAAGTTACCGTCTGCGGTCTTACCTTCCCAGGTGATGTTCAGACCAGGTGCAACAGTGGTGTACGTTCCACAGTTTTTGTTACGCAGGTTCAAACGTTGGGTGCTGGTGAGCACAATGGGTGACACACCTGCTAGCGTCTTGAACTTCCAAGAATCACTTCCAGGCTCAATTGGGAGACAGCGTCCGGCCCATGCCTTAGCTGCCATATCAGCAGGCGATGGGTGGTAAAACATCGCGGTCCGACGGTATGCCAGCGTCTTAAGGTCGTCCGCTAGGTCACCGCCTAGCACAGCCAAAGTGGCCGCTTCAGAATCGCTGATGTCAGCTGCGTAGGCCTTGCCGTTCGACTCAACCCAAGCCGCAACCGCCTTGACGTACGCATCGCTGTTATAGAGCGTGGTCACCATGTACCAGTCGTTGGACTCGAGCATGATGTTGTTTAGATCAGTAGCCAGCGTGGTGCCCGGTTCTGCATGTGTACAGGCAATTTTGATATACCCGATTTCCTTTGACTCAACAGAAAACCAGTTACCTGCAGCATTTCCTGTAACACTGACAGTGTCCGTCTCGCCAGCACCTGTGTTCTGCGTAGCAGTGAAGTTCTTTCCAACCACTGCATTGAGTGCTTGCACCAACTGAGCACAGAGAACGTCGTTCTGCACGCGTCTAATAGTCTGAACACCGGTACCGTCGCCCGTTAGGTTGACGGCAGTCAATGCAATCGCATTGGCATAGGAGATGGCAAGCGAGAAGGTGTCGGCCGTAAGCTTGATGATCCAGTAGTCGGTATCAACGGCAAGGCTCGGTGTGGATGCCGGAAGCGCACCACCGGAGTTGGAGATACGGTAAGGCCCCTCGCCAGTGACCATTCCATGTGCCACTACGGTAAAGGAGTCCGCGCCATTCGTCACGGCCGATACAGTAAGATCCGCCGCCGGTAGTGTTAGCGTAATGGTCGTATCAGTGACAGCCTGCCCTTGCACCCGGAGCTTATAGGGGTGTGAGGCCTCAATAACCGATGGTGTGAGTGTAAAGGCCAAGGTCGGCTTGCCAACTGCGCGCCCAATAGCAATCAGTTCAGGCTGTGGGTTTTGAGCAAAGGCCGCACTAGCAGCACGATACTCGGGTGAAGTAGTAACGGCAAAGTCAGTCGCAACCCCTGCCAGATCACTGTAGTAACGAACACGTTCACTGAACGTGGCGTTACAACTGAGAATCATCTGGGTTCCGAAGCCAGCACGCTGGATTCCTACAGAATCCTCAGTAATAGTGAGACTTACGTGCTCGCTAATTTCATTTGACATTGGACTAACTCCGTGCATTTAGGGTAGCACACCGATTGGTGACTACAAGTTTCAGACAACTGTGGAGGTTGATACGATTCCAATAGATCCTATAGTGCGACTGACTACTGCTCGCCCGGGCGGTGGCACAGTTACTGTTAATCCAGTTGTCCGATTAGTGATAATAGCCGTCTCAATAAACGTAGAAGTCTCACTCAATTGAGAAACGATGTGGAATACTCCGGTTACAACAGCACGCGGTTCGAAGATCGTTCCATTGACAATGCTATCTATCGTCTGGACGGAACCAAAATCAGATAGCCCAATGCGTGCAGCATCTAAACGTGCGCCTTGCGACGGCAATGCCAGTGATGCCATCAACCGCATGAGTACAGCACGTGCGTGATTTACACCTAGCGCAGGTTCTGCGAAACACTGCAGATTCCAAGTACAGCGACGCATTCCGCGCGCGTACATAATCAGTTCATTACCAGAGGTTGGCGTGGGGTTGTCGCCCGAATCAGTCCAATCATTGCCGACGACATCAACGTTTGGGATATCCATCGCAATATAGGTTCCGCTAGGTCGTGGCTTACCGCTAGTCCAGATGACTTTACCAATGGGCAAACCAGAGCCTGCGACTACGTAGTCTACAAGCGCAGTTTGAATAACCGCCCAATCAATCGGTTCGACGCTCATACGCCTACCGTGTTGCGCATTATAAGCGCCTTACTCCATGTTGCACCACGTAGTGCCCAATCCTGCA
>WBZN01000370.1_pt1 | contig 39967 bp, 40 predicted proteins | sample 5204281 | NCBI WGS metagenome assembly WBZN01 (sample SAMN12344347, study PRJNA552823) | activated sludge metagenome | biome: Activated sludge suspended growth; feature: Nitrification reactor; material: Wastewater; isolation source: activated sludge from nitrification reactor of wastewater... | reverse complement strand
AACCCTCTAGGTCTGAGCCGCACGGTGACCTTCGGCATCGTCAGCGCGGTCGGGCGCGCGGACGTGGGGGTTGCCGATGTGGAAGATTTCATTCAGACCGATGCGCCGATCAATCCCGGCAATTCGGGCGGCGCGCTGGTGAACACGAACGGGGAGTTGGTCGGCATCAACACGGCCATCGCCAGCCCCACCGGCGGGAGCGTCGGCGTCGGGTTCGCCATTCCGAGCAACATGGCCAGGACGGCCATGCAGAGTCTCATCAAGACAGGCCGCGTCGTGCGCGGGTTTCTGGGCGCCTCCACCCAGGATGTGACGCCCCTGTTGGCCAAGATTTTTCATCTGCCGGATGTGAAAGGATCGATCATCACCGACCTGCAGGCCAAGGGGTCAGCCGAACGGGCGGGATTGAAGCGCGGCGACGTGGTGGTGCGGTTCGACGGGCGCGATGTCATGGACAGCGGGCATTTGCGCAATCTTATGGCGGCGGCGGCTATCGGCAGCAAACACCGGGTCGAACTCCTGCGGGATGCCCGCTTGATGCAGGCCGAATTGACGGTGCAGGAAGCGCCGCGTGAGCGGCAGCGGAAGGCGCAGACTGCCGAGCCTGCTGGTCCCACGGCGCATCCCCTGTCCGGCGTGATCGTCGATGAAATCACTCCCGCGTTGGCTCGGCAGATGGATCTCCCGGCCAACACCGGGCTGGTGGTGACAGATATCGAGGACGGCAGCCTGGCGGAAGTGTCGGGACTGCAGCCCGGCGATCTGCTCCTCGAACTCAATCGGCAACCCATCCCCAACTTCAGCACATTTCAACGGCTCGCCGAGCCGCTGCGCTCCACAGATCTCGCGCTCCTGCTCATCAACAGGCAGGGCAGCCTGCTCTATATCCCGCTCCAAACCGAATAGTCAGGTCCTGACCCCACTGCTCCGGTCGCCGGCGCCTGCCCGCGGCTCGATTCTGCGCGGTGACCGGCCCGCGCCGGCTTGTAGGAATATGTAAAGAGATTGAATTTCCCGGCAACTGCGACATACTGATTTCGTATCGGGGGATGGTGTCGAGACATCATGCTGAAGAGGTGAGTTGTGTGGTCAATGAGAGTGGTGAGCGGTCTATTGTTGCTGTGGGGGTGTTCGGCCTGTGCCCCGGAGCCGGATCAGGCGCCGTCGTATCTGATCGGGGTGTGGGAAACCACAAGCGACGGGTATGCCGATCAACATATCTTCATTGACCAAACCCGGATCGGGTTCGGGACCAGCGCGGTGGCGGCGAGCGGCTATATGATTACGAAGGTCGACGAAAGCCGGGAAGAGGCCAGGACATTGTTTCTCGTCTCGTATCAGGATGCCGAGCAGGCGAAGTATCAATTGGCGTTTTATTATGATCCCGCCGGAGGCGGACGCATCACGTTTAAGAACCAGGGCCATTTGATCTGGACGAAGCGGGCGGCGACCACATGAGCAGGCCGCGATTCAGACGGCATTTTTTGTGGGATACGGTCCAGCCGCGCTTTCTGTGCTTGAGTCTCCTCTATGTGGTGGTGGTGATCGCCGCAGTCTCGGGCGCGTTATTTCTCCCGCTGATGCTGCAACTGGACCATCTTCCGCTTTCCTCGGTCGAGGCGCAGCGAGTGGCCGATCAGTTCGAATTGTTGCACAGCCGGTTCTGGCCGGCCGTCGCGGTGGTGTCGTTGCTGTTGATCGTGCACGGCGTATTTTTTACGCACCGCATCGCGGGCCCGCTCTATCGCTTTCGCCGGATTTTCCAGTCGGTGGCGAACGGGGATTTGACCGTGCGCACGTCGATTCGGAAGAGCGACTATCTGCATGCCGAAGCTCAATGTCTGGGCGAAATGGTCGGCGCGCTCCGCGAAAAGATCTCCCGGATCGAGGCACACCATGCCGACATGGCCCCGCAATTGGAACGGCTGAAGGCGGCGGCTGCCCGTGGGGCGTTGCGCGAGGTCGAGCAGGAAACCGACCGGTTGCGTGCCACGATCGAACAGCTGGCCCTGGCAATGGAGCCGTTCCAGACGAAAACGGAAACAGTTCAGAAGCCATCCGCGCCGCTGCCTGCCGCGTCAGGATTCTAGGGTCGCTATGGCATACGTCCCCCTCGATCGTCGTCAGCAGGGATTCACCATCGTTGAATTGGCAATTGTGATGGTGATTGTGGGTGCCCTGGCCGGGTTAGCCGTGCCGGCCTATCTGGGATATTTGGATAAGGCCAGGCTCACGCGCTGCATCGCCGAAATTCGTTACATTGCCCGCGCCGTCGATTCGTACCATACCGCCTACGACGTCTACCCGAACACACTGGCCGAGGCAGGAGCCGGAGACATGGTCGATCCCTGGGGGAATGCTTACGCCTATCTGAATATTGCGGCGCTCACGCTGCCAGGTTCGGGCCATGGTGGGGGATCGGGCGGCGCAGGGGGTGGTGGTGGAGCCTCAGGTGGGGCGGGGGGCGGTGCGGGTGGTACGAGCCCCAGCGGAGGCGCTGCTCCGAGTAGCAGCGCGGCACCGCCTCCTTCCGGTGCAGGAGGAGGCGGTTCTTCCAGCCCGGCCTCCAAGAAATCATCGCCCACCAGCTTCTGGTTCGAGCCCGACAGTGCGTATGCCGCGGCACCGCTCAGCACCGGACGTCCAACTCAACCGCGCAAGGATCGCTTTCTCCATCCGATCAATTCCGACTATGACCTGTACAGTGTGGGGAAAGATGGTGAGACCGTCATTCCTCTCACGGCCAGGCCAAGTCACGACGACGTGATCCGCGCGAACGACGGCAGCTTCGTCGGGCTGGCCGTCGAGTTTTAACGAGACGAAGGTATCGTGCAGATCGAATATTCCTTCCTCCGCAGCCGTGTCGCCCGCCGCGTGTTTTGGCTCTTTCTTCTCTGTGCCTTGTTACCTGTCGGTGCGTTGAGTCTGGTATCGCTCAGCGACGTGACTAGCCAGCTCACGCAGCAGGCGGAGCGCCGTGTGCGACAGGAAAGCAAGGCCATGGGCATGGCCATCTACCAACGGTTCTTACTCCTCGAAGCGGAACTGCTTTCGGCCATCGCACAACAGCGAGCGGGTGTGGCGACGCAGTCCGGGGAGGTGTCTCCACCGGTGTTGGCGCGCCTTCCGGGATTTGCCGGAATGGCCTCCGTGTCGGAGACTGGTGAAACCTCTCTGTTTTTCGGTGAGCTACAGGGAGTCCAGGCCTTGGCCCAGCGACAGCGGGCGCTGCTTCGTCAGGACAAGACGTTGCTCACGGTTGAGCCGAATGGCCTGGAAGGGGCCAGGATTTTTCTCTCGCGACTCTCGGAACTTGACGGGCGCGTGGTGGTGGCGGAAATCAGTCACGAAAATTTGTGGGACTTGGGCGGGAGTATGACCTTGCCCGACGATACCTCGATGTGTGTCTTTGGCCACGATCGCAATGTCCTGTTTTGCAGTCATGCGGTATCGGCGACGTTGATGCAACAGTGGGCGGCGCAGGGAAGCGGTCGTGCGGGGCTGTTCGAGTGGCGAGACGAGCAGGACGTGTATCTGGCCAGTTCCTGGGCGATTCCACTGCGATTTCAATTTTTATCGGCGCCTTGGACGGTGATGCTCAGCAAGCCCAGGAGTTCGGTGTTGGCGCCGCTGGCGAGTTTCCACTATCGGTTTCTTCTGATCGTCGTGATCGCGTTGCTCGCCGTGGCCCTGCTCAGCGTGACCCAGATCCGGAAGACAATGGTGCCGCTTGAGCAGTTGAGGGAGGGCACCAGGCGCGTCGCGGCGCGAAATTTCTCGCAGCCGGTTCAAGTCCGGAGCGGCGATGAGTTCGAGGAGCTGGCCTCATCGTTCAACGCCATGGCGGGGCGATTGCACCAGCAATTCACCCAGCTAGCCACCATCCATGAAATCGGTCGTTCGGTGCTGTCCGTGCTTGATCCCAGCCGCATCGTGGATACTGTCCTGGCGCGCTTGCGTGAAGTCTCGCCGTGCGAGGGGATCGCGATCCTGCTCATCGATCCGGCAGATGCTGCCCGTGGCTGGCTCTATGCGCGGGTCGGATCGTCCGGTGCGGAGACCAGCATGACGGGGGTTGCGGTGAGCGGGGAGGAACGCGCAATGCTCGTGGCGCACCAGGGCAGCGCGGCAGTAAGCGGTCCGGTGGCGGGCGGGGTGTTCGGGCCTCTCTGCGGGGCCGGCGCGGAGTCGCTGTTGGTTCTGCCGTTGTTCCGGGGGCGGGACCTGCTGGGCGGGATTGCGTTGAGTTACCGGCGCGCTCCCGGCATGGATGACGAGCGCCTGGCGCAATTGCGCCAATTGGCCGATCAGGTGGCGGTGGCATTGAGCAACGCTTCGGATCTGGCGGAGCGGAAGCGGGCGGAGACGTCGCTGCGTGAGAGCCACGCCCGGCTGGAGCAAACCATGACCGACCTGCAGACCGCGCAACAGCAGATGGTGCAACAGGAGCGGCTCCGCGCGTTAGGTCAAATGGCCAGCGGCATTGCCCACGATTTCAACAATACGCTGTCGCCCATTATGGGCTTCAGCGAACTGTTGCTCATTGCCCCGCAGATGTCCGCCGATCCGGCGCAACTGAAGGAATATCTGCAGACCATCAATATGGCGGCCAAGGATGCGGCGAAGGTCGTAAGCCGTCTGCGTGAGTTCTATCGTCCCCGCCTCGATGCGGACCTGGCCGGCATTGTGGATCTGAACCGGTTGGTCGAGCAGAGTGTGAAGCTCAGCCAGCCGAAATGGAAGGATCAGGCCTTGTCGAATGGAGTGGCCATCGAGATCAAAACGGAATTGGATTCGGTGTCGCCGGTGGCCGGCCACGAATCGGAGTTGCGCGAGGTGCTGACGAATCTGGTCTTTAACGCCGTCGATGCCATGCCGAAGAGCGGCTCGATCACGTTGCGGACCAAGGCGGACGGCGACCATGTGCGACTGGAAGTCAGCGATACCGGCACAGGCATGACCGAAGACGTGCGCCAGCGTTGTCTCGAACCATTTTTTTCGACAAAAGGAGAAAAGGGATCCGGGCTCGGGTTGGCGATGGTGTATGGCATTATCAAGCGGTTGCGGGGCACCATCGACATCACCAGCGCCGTCGGGGTTGGCACGACCTTCAGCATCCGATTGCCGATTCAGGCGGGGCAGGAGGTGAGCCACAAGCAAGAGAGCAACAGCCTGGATGGCGTGCGGCTGCAGATATTGGTGGTCGACGACGATCCGCTGGTGGGGCGTGTCACCGGAGAGTATCTGCGGGTGGCGGGCCATCAGGTGGAAGTGGTCACCAGCGCGGCCGAGGCTGTGAAACGATTCAACCCTGAGCGGGTGCATCTGGTCGTGACCGATCACGGCATGCCGGACATGACCGGCCGGCAATTGGCCGAGGTGATCAAACGGGTGTCGCCCGAGACCCCGGTGGTACTCCTGACCGGCGGCGACGAGATTGAAGTGAAGGAAGTCGCTTCGGCGGCCGTGGATGCCGAACTCTGCAAGCCGCTGACCATGGCGGCCCTCCAGCGGACACTGTCGACCTTGACGTTTCCAGGTGCCCTTTTTGCGGAGAGCGGAAAAGAAATTGGTGATGCGGCCTGAGGGTGGTAGGCTCAACGGAACACATATACGGGCGAAGGAGTGGTGAGAGCGTGATGCAGGACCTTGATCTGACGACTATCAAGATTCTTCTGGTTGACGACGAAGCCCATTGCACCAAATTGATGGAAGCGGTGCTGAAGCAGGCCGGGTATAGCCGCATCGTGATGACCAACGATTCCCGGCAGGCCGTCTCCTTGTATCAAGAGGGCAAGCCGGATCTGGTGGCCCTGGATATGCGTATGCCTCACATGGACGGTTGTGAGGTCATGCGGCAATTGAGGCAGCTCATCCCTGCCGAAGACTATGTGCCGATTCTGATCATCACGGGTGAGTTGGACGCGCCGACGAAACACAAAGCCTTGGCCGAAGGCGCCAACGACTTCATCAACAAGCCTGTGGACGCGACGGAAGTGGTGTTGCGGATCAAGAACCAATTGGAGACCCGGCGGCTACATCGACAGATCCGGATGCATAATGAACATCTGGAGGCCCAGGTCCGGTTGCGCACCAGAGTTGTGGAGCAGACGCAGCTGGATCTGCTCAATCGATTAGTCCTGGCGTCCGAATACCGGTACGATGCGAAGGGCGCCCATGCCTGGCGTGTGGGCCGTGTGGCCATGTTGCTGGCAGACATGAAGGGGTTGCCGCCGGATCAGGTAGACATGATCAAGAAAACCGCTCCACTTCATGATGTGGGCAAGATCGGCCTGCTCGACTCCATTGTTATGAAGGAAGGCGCCTATACTGCGGTTGAGCGGGAAGCGATGAAGACGCACACCAAGATTGGATCGAAGCTTCTGGCCGATAGCCAGGCGCCGCTCTTGATGATGGCGCGCGAGATTGCGTTGACGCACCATGAACGGTGGGACGGCGCCGGATATCATCGGCTGAAGGAGGTGCAAACTCCCCTGTCCGGGCGGATCGTCGCGCTCGCGGATGCGTTTGATATCATGACCCATGCCTGTTCGTATAAAGCCACATTGCCTCTTGCGCAGGCGAGGGCAGAGATCGAGCGGAATGCCGGAACCCAGTTTGATCCCGAGTTGAGCGCCCTCTTTCTCAAGCTCATCGATCGCGAAGGAGAGAATCTGCTGGCCGATGCGACGGCTCAGCAGTTGTTTGCGTAATCTCCGTTTCCCCCCCGACGCACCGGCCTGCCCGATCGGGCGCAATCGCAGTCACCGCACTCAATTCATCCTCGAGCGAAACGGTACTATGAAGTGGCGAGTCCCGATGTTGAGACCGCTCCGTCGTTGGACGCACGGCCAGATGGGCGTGTGCCGGTAAGGATGCTGCCTTGATGGCCATGCGAGTCAGACGGTGGACGCTGCGTGGCGCGGGCTATTTCCTGAGCGGGCTCCTGGTTGTGCTGGCCGGTTGGGGATTGTGGTGGGAGCCGGCCTCCCTGTCTACGCGGGAATATGAGCTCGCGCTCCCTGGATGGCCCGCCTCTGCCCGCGACCTTCGTATTGCGGTGTTGGCTGATTTGCATACCGGCTCTCCGCATAACGATCTGGAGAAATTGCAGGACATAGTGCAGGCAGCCAATCGCGCTCAGCCGGACCTTGTCCTGCTGGCGGGGGATTTCGTGATCCATGGCGTGGTCGGCGGGCATTTTATCGAACCCGAAGCGAGTGCCAGGGTCCTTCGATCACTGCAGGCGCCGCTCGGCGTGTATGCGGTCTTAGGCAATCATGATTGGTGGTTTGACGGTACCCGCGTACGGAAGGCGCTAGAGGCCGAGGGGATTCCGGTTCTGGAGGATCGCGCCATTCCTCTCATGTTCCATCACACGTCGATCTGGTTAGCCGGTGTGAGTGATTTCTGGGAAGCGGCACATGATGTGCGCCGTGCGTTGAGCGGTGTGGATGAGACGAGTCCGGTGATCGTCGTGACGCATAATCCGGATGTGTTTCCCGAGATCCCGGACCGGGTGACTCTCACCATCGCCGGCCATACCCATGGCGGGCAGGTTGCGGTGCCCGGATGGGGACGGCCTGTCGTGCCGTCACAATTCGGTGAACGGTATGCCATTGGGCATATCGTGGAAGGGGGGCGGCATTTATTTGTGAGCACGGGCATCGGCACCAGTATCCTGCCCGTTCGCTTTCGAGTCCCTCCCGAGATATCGATTATGACCATCCGCTCTAAGATCACTCTCAATCAGCCCTCCTCGTGATTGACGCCTCCTTCATCCTGGTGTTACAAAAAATTATTTGGTAGCACGATGGAGAAGGCGTCATGGACACACTCGCGCGATTCGGGATCTCACTTGACCGGCATCTACTCCATGATTTTGATCGTTTGATCGAGCGGCGGAAGTACACCAATCGCTCTGAGGCGATCCGTGACCTGATTCGGGATAGCCTGGTCAGTCAGGAATGGAACGAGAACAAGGAAACGGTGGCGACGATCACCTTCGTCTATGACCATCATGTGCCGGATCTCGCCAGAAAGCTCACTCGCATTCAGCATGAGTTTCAGGGCCGCATTATGGCCGGGATGCATGTGCATCTGGACCATGACCATTGCCTCGAGGTCCTCGTGGCGCGGGGAAAAGGGGGCGCCATCCGCAGGATCGCCGACGCCTTGCTCAGCGTCAAAGGCGTGAAACACGGCAAGCTCACGATGACGACGACCGGTACAGGGCTGCGGTGAGCCGCCGGTGACGCGTGCGTGTCGCTGCTTCGTGATTGCGCTCGGTGTGATCCTCTGGACTGCGCCGGTGGCCGCCCATGATCCGGATGCCGTCGATCTCGAGGTGCCGGAAGTCGAAGTCTCCACCGATCGCCCCGTGGCGGCGTCCTCCCAACAATTCATTCCCGACAAGGAATTTCTCATGCAGCCGCAGGGGCGACCGGCCCAGGTGTTGCGGCTGATCCCCGGATTCATTGCGGTGGAACATTCTGGCGGAGCCGGAAAGGCCGATCAGTATTTCCTGCGCGGGTTCGATGCCGACCACGGGACGGACGTCGCGTTTTTCACCGACGGGATGCCGATCAATTTGCGGAGTCATGCCCACGGGCAAGGGTACACCGATCTCAACTTCATCATTCCAGAAACCATCGAAGGGGTGGATGTCTACAAGGGCGCGTATCTTCCGGAGTACGGCGACTTTGCGACGGCGGGCGCGGTGAATTTTCGCACGCGTGAAATGGTGAAAGAAGGGGTCGTTCAGTCGGCCGGCGGACAGTTCAACACCCAGCGGCATCTTGTGATGTTCTCGCCGACCAAGGATGCGGTGCGAACACTGTTCGCGGCGGAGGGCTACTACACCGACGGGCCGTTTCAGAGCGATAATCGCTATTTCCGAGGGAATCTATTGGGCAAGGCCACGATGAATCCGCTCGGCCGGGACGAACTGGTCATTACCGGCACGTTTCAGAAGTCGCAGTGGAACGGTTCGGGCGAGATTCCATTGCGGGCGGTGCACGATGGATCGCTCGACCGGTTCGGGTCCATCGATCCGAGCGAGGGAGGCAAGACGCTTCGCAGCACCGGACGGATCAACTACCATTACGACATGCCGTCTGGTGGCCGCTTCTTCGCCAATGCCTATGCGCAGTATTACCGGTTCGATCTGTTTTCGAACTTCACGTTTTTTCTGAACGACACGGTCAATGGCGACGGCTTTCAGCAATCAGACCGGCGAGTCGTCTATGGTGGGGATGTGGGCTACAAACAGCCCGTTCGATTTTTCGACATGGACGGCGCCGCGACAGTGGGCTTCCAGACACGGGTGGACGATATCCATGCGCGTCTGGCGCCACAGGTGAAGCGGTCGCCGCTGGGGACAACCGTGGACAGCACCATGCTCGAAGCCTCCTCCGCACCGTTCCTGAAAGTGGACCTGCAGCCGGCGCCCTGGTTGCGACTGTCTGGTGGTGTTCGCACCGAGGTGTTCACGTTCGATGTGCGGAACCGCTGTGCAACCTGCTCGGAACAACCAGCCGGCAATACGAGTTCAGGGCTCGTGCTGCCGAAAATGAACGTCATGCTGGGGCCCTGGTTCAGGACGGAGTTCTTTGCCAACTACGGCGAGGGGTATCACAGCAACGATGCCCGTTCGGCCATAGCCCGGGCTGCCTCCCCTCTGGCCAAAGCGAGAAACTACGAAGTCGGCATTCGTTCCAAGCCCTGGGGGCCTGACGGAGTCGAACTGATCGCGACCCTCTGGGCGCTAGATTTGAAGCAGGAACTGGTGTTCGTGGGAGATGAAGGGACAACGGAGATACGCGGGGCCTCGCGCCGCCGCGGCATGGAGGTCGCGGCACGTGGACAGATCTGGGGACCGCTCTACTTCAACGGCAGCGTGACCTGGACGAAGGCGGAATTCACCACCGGCGCCGCGATTCCGCTGGCTCCGGAAGTGACGGCGTATGGAGCGTTGCTGCTGCGCTGGCCGGAAGGGCTGATGTCACAGATCCAGGCGACTTATCTCGGCGTGCGGCCGCTGGTGGAAGACCGCAGCGCGAAAGCGCCGTCCTGGACTACGTTCGACCTGTCGGAACGGTACCAACTTCCGGTGAAACTGCCGCACGGTCGGTTGGAGGCATTTCTCTTCGTGCAGAATCTCTTCAACGCGAAATGGGAACAAGCCACGTTTTTCTTTGAATCGCGCCTGCGTCACGAAGCAGCCGGTGTCGCGGATACGCATTTTGTGCCGGGGAGTCCACGGTTTGTGATGGCCGGTCTCGCCTGGTACTTCTGACAGGCGGCTGAAACTGCCCGCCAGCTTCGTTCTCACCTCGGCATCATCCTCGACGTAGCCAGAGGCTACGCCTCCGGAGCTGACATCGGCTGCGGCCTTGCTGAACGGGCAGTTTGAGCCGCCTGTCTCGACCGCTGAAAACGACTTCGAACGCCGTTCTCAGCTCGAAAATATCCTCAACGTACCGCAAGGGTACGTCTGCGGTATTTTCTCGCCTGCGGCCTTGCTAGCAACCATTTTGAGAAGGCTATTTAGATACATCTGAGTGATCAGCCGCTACGCGCCGGTGCTGCCATCGGCTGCAGCGGCGCCTCCATTGATTGAACGTATGGATGATCGCCATGTACAGTTGGGGCTGTCCGGTTACCTTAGGTTGGAGCGGCGATGATTCTTCCTCGTGACTATTTCGATCGTCCCACCCTCGAGGTGGCCCGTGCATTGGTGGGGAAATATCTCGTACGCGAGCAGGGCAGCGGGCTGCTTGCCGGAAGGATCATCGAGGTCGAGGCGTACATCGGCACGGAGGATAAGGCCTGCCATGCCTCGAAGGGGCGGACGGCACGGACGGACGTGCTGTTCGGACCGCCGGGACATGCCTACGTGTACCTGTGTTACGGCATGTATGAAATGCTAAATGTGGTGACGGAGCAGGAGGGATTTCCGGCGGCGATCCTCCTGCGGGCAGTGGAATGCGAGGGACGGGTGATCGATGGCCCCGGGCGGTTGACTCGTGCCTTCGACATCGATCGCCGCTTGAATCGTTGCGATCTGACGATCGGCCAGTCCCTCTGGTTTGAAGACCGCGGCGAGGTCGTACCGACCGGCGTGCTGAAGACCCATCCGCGTATCGGCGTGGATTATGCCGGTGAGTGGGCGCACAAGCCCTGGCGGTTTCGTCTGACAATGGAGCCGTCCAAGCCCCGCCGTACCACCGCCAGATTCTCTAGTCCCAAGAAATAAAAACGGGGAAGCCGGTGTGCGGCTTCCCCGTTGGAGAACAGAGTCGGAAGAATTAAAAACTAGTCGATCTTGCGCTCGCCGGTGATCTTCGTTGCTGAGGTCACAGGCGGCTCGATCTTGATCTGCGGGCCCTGCACGTTCGGCAAGCGGCCTGCGCCCTGGCCTTCGGTGATCCGGGCATTGTCCGTTTTGGTCAACTTCTGTTCGGCATGCTTCGTGGATTCGAAGGACTTGAGCAAGGTGGACTCCCCGCGTGCGTCCTTTTGTCCGGGATCATTGGCCGTCGGCTGTCCGTTCACCGGGCTACCGTCGTTCTTCATCGGATAACCTTCGTGCTTCGGCAACAGCGCCGGGTTTGCGGAGGCCATCGAACACAAAAACAGTACACCTGCAAGGGTCGCGACGCTGCCGATCACGAGTTTCATACCCCTACTCCTTTGAAAGAATGTGAAAGTATGGTGGTCGAGTATATAGACGTTAAAAGCCTTAAGAGTGCCGGAATATTAGCTGCCTGAAGAAGCCGTGTCAAGAATAAAGGGGGGAGGAGAGTGGGTGGTCATGAGGCCATCCAGTTGCTCGCAGACCGCGCACCATCGGAATGTGCTCGGCCCATGCGCGCAGGCGGACGGCCTCGATGACCACCCGCAGGTATGTGGGCGATTGGTTCGGAGGGATGTGACCTTGAATCGGCTTTGCTTGTGAAAAGCGGCCTTTTGGCGCAGCCAGTGGGTAAAGCGGATGACCGGCGCGAGAGCCTCCTTTGCTCGCGCAACGCGCGGCCTCAGAAGGCCCTCGTTGGACGCGCGCAGGAGAAGGCTCACCCCGCCGGTCCGTATGAATGCGAAGGATAATGGCATGTTCGGCGCACGCGCGCGACTGGCCGGACCTAGGAGGAGACGTTGTTCGACGCGAGAGAAAACGCGCTGAGGGATAAGTTGTGAGAGATACAACCTTCGAATTTTGAAAAGTAAAAGCCGAATTAGGAGGCGGCGGTGGGGCGGCGCGGCGGGCGGCGGCCGCGCCCCCGATAACGATGCGCAGGCCCACGGCTGACACCGGGCAGGCGAATGGTTACCGTCGTGCCTTCGCCGGGTGTGCCTGAAATCCCGATACTGCCCTGATGCTCCTCCACGATCTTTTTGACCGTGGCGAGACCGAGGCCCGTGCCGGAGCGTTTTGTCGTGAAGAACGGCTCGAAGACCTTGTCGACATGTTCCGGCGGGATCGGCGTTCCGTTATTCTTGATCAGGATCTGGACTTCCAGATGTTTTCCGGCCCGTTGGTTGTTCATGGTGATCGTCAGGATTCCACCCGGGGTCATGGCCTCGATCGCATTTTTGAAAATGCTAAGGAAAACCTGCTGCATCTTGGCTTCATCGGCACGCACCGGGGCGAGAAGCCCGGGATATTCTTTGACCACTTGAATGCGGGTGGCTTCCAGTTCGGTGGCGACGACGGTCAGCGCGTTTTCGACCATTTCCGGGACGCGGCAGAGCCGGCGCGTGAGATCCAGTGGTTTGGCGAAATCGAGGATTTCGTTCAAAATCGCTTCGATGCGGATCAGGTCTCGCATGGCGTTCTCGACACGGGTCTGCGGGTCGAAATCGAGAATGCCCTCCGCAGTGACCTCTTCCAACTGGGCGCGAATGGAGCCCAGCGGCTCCCTGATCTCAGTGGCGAGGAAGGCGCTGAACTCTCCAATGGCGGCCTGCCGTTCCTGTTTTCTGATCACCGGCTCAGCTGAAATCAGCGCCGCGGAACCAGCTTCGGAATCGGCCGCTCCTTCGACTTTAGGGGCGCCTGCCGCGGAAGGAGGCGCAGTCTGGAGCAGATCCACCAACTTGAGGTTGATCGGCTCGAGCAGGCGGGCATCGGGTACCGTGTACCGGTCTGCTTCCTTCGATGCCAGCGTGATGGTTCCCCCGACTTGGCCGCGCAAGAAGAAGGGCAGAACCAACGACGACTGGAAACGGTCCTTGTACAAGTGCTTGTGATCGAGAAAGCGCCCCTGCGTGGAGGCGAGATCATGGTCGACCCGCGGCTTCCGGTGACGCACCACCCACCCGGCGGCGGAGGCATCGAGTGTCAGGCGCTGGCCTGCTTTGAGATCTTTCTTTTGGTCTTTGGGGTCGGTTTTTTGTTCCCCGGCGATTCCCAGAACTTCCACGTTGCCGGCGAGTGGGTCATAGGCGCCGATCCAGGCGCGATCGAAGGCCAGGGTTTGGTTCAGCTCATTCAGCAGCACCACGATTTTCCCTTGGATTTCAGGCGTGGCGTGGGAGGTTGGGGCATTGTAGACATCGGGGGCGGCAATGACCGGTTGCGGCTCCTGCAGCACCAGCGGGCGACTGAGCAGCACGTTGAGGTCGAAGAGGCTGTCGCGCTCGAGGGCCTTGGTAATGTCGTCGCCGGCCTGCTCGAGCATGGTCTTGTCTTTTTTGGCATAGACCGCATTGTCTTTCCGCCCGATGACCAGAAATCCATAGGTGCGGTTCTTGTGGCGGAGCGGCATGCCGAGGAGCGACTTGGCGCCAGGGGTGATCAGGCGAAGGCGAATGGTGCGCGACGCTTCGGGATCGTTCCCGACCGGAACCGACGTGAACACCTTCTGCGAGGACAACGTGCGGCCGATCGATTGGACGTCCCGCGGGGTAAATCCTCGATGCACCTGCGTGGTCAACGGACCCTGTTCCTGATGGAAAATCGCGACCAGCGCGGCATCAGCCGGCAATCCGTTGAGGACCGAGGTCAGGGTGCGTTGAAGATGGGTTTCCGCTGTGGCTTTCGCTGGTTCGACTGGAGGACTCATCGACCTCTATGCAGGATGCTTGCGATCATGCAGGGGGGCGGCGATTGTCGATCGGCGCGTTCAGCGCTGATCGTGAACCATGCCCCGCAGCACGTTCGAAACACGATGCCGGTTATAGGTTGTACGCTCTCTGCGGTGAAGATCGAGCGCCGGGGCGCATTGTAACAGTCATATCAGAGTAACTCAAGGAAAGACGCAGCCCTCACGAATGCTCTGACCCGTCGGGATTGATGATGGTTGGCGGGCGTTGCGGACGCTGGCCCGGTTCGATCCGGCTCTGTTCGACCACCAGCAGCATGTTGAGAATGCTGCTGACCAGACTGATGACGAGGGCGCCCCAGAAAGACGCGCCGAATCCGGCGACGGTAAACCCTTTGACCAGGGCAGCCGTGAGTTGCAGCAACAAGGCGTTAATGACGACCATGAACAGACCGAGGGACACGACGATCAGCGGGAGCGCCAGCAGGTACAACAGCGGGCGAATCAGGCTGTTCAGCAGCGTCAGGACCAGCACGGCGGCCACCCCGGCACCGAGACTGTCGGACTCAATGCCGGGCACAGTGGTCACGGCCAGAAAGACGGCGAGGCCCATGATCAGGACCCTCATCATCAACGGCCGAAGGCCGTCGCCGCCCGGTCTGGCTTGCTGGTTGTGAGAAAGTTGAAACACGCGCATGGAGGGTTATTGGGCTGCCTTCGGTTGCGAATCAGAATAATGCACTTCCGTCGCCGTCAGACCATCGGTCCCTTTCTCCGCTTCGACGACCACCCGGTCTCCCACCTGAGGCGGACTCTTCGGGCGGCGTAGATTGCGCACCTTGTACTGGGTCTTGTCCGTGAGGCGAACCGAGACCATCTGGCCCTTCGGAGTTTTGATTTCCATGTGGGTGGCATCAATGGCCGAGACGACGCCGAGCACATGTTGCCCGCTGCCGTGGGCGGCGACGATAGCCGGTGCGCAGATGAGAAGGAATGCGGCGATAAAGAGTCGAAGGAATGTCACGGGGGGTCCTTTCGTTGGTGCATTAATGGCGGTGCGCGCCGGCGGCCTTGGACGCGGCGGCGTCGTCTCCGCTCAGGAACTGGTCGATCAGCAATTCTTCTTGTAACTCTTTCTTCGTCTTGGGATTCAGGGCGGCCATTTCCTGCAGTTCTTCTTCGGTAATGCTGGGCAGGTGACGAATGAAATGCACGAGTTCCCAGCTCCCGCTGTCCTTCGCCGGGTCGCCGGTACCCCAGCCGGGCATGGCCGTGAAACGAATGCCGTTTTGAATGATGAAGAACAGCTCGCCGTCCGACATCGTTTGTGTGTCGGGGAGGCGGAGGTCCGGCGCTTTCGGGTACACATTCCTCCCGATCACCGTGTCCCCGCTGCCGTTGTTGGCATGGCAGGAGGCGCAATGGTCGGCGAAATGGGCGCGGGCTTCCTTCATCATCTCTTGCGTGACGGGCAGGGGATTGCGGAGTCGCCTATTTTCATATGGGATGGCCAGATGTCGAACTTGCCTGGCGATCAACACTTCCAACTCGTTCGGTTCGGCTTTGGCGCTGAACCCGGTCGTGTAGGATTGGTAACCGAACCACCCGAGAATTCCCAGGGTCGCGAGGAAGCCGATCATCAAGAGTCCGCAAATTTTCTTCATCAGAGACAAACCTTCCTGCGCTGGCGTCGCGCCGTTCTCCACTATACCGTCTCAGTCGAATGAATGCCAATTGGCCCCGCTTCGCCACAGGCGGAACACGCGGATTACGCGGACGCCGGCGCAGGGGCGAGCAATCGTAGCAGGAGCATGGCAGTGACCGGCACGTACATCAAGAGGCCGGTCGTGCCCTGGAGTGACTCGCCGATCCAGAAGGTGACCGCCAGGTTGAAGATCAACACGCCATAATAGAGGCCGGTTCCCAGGAGGAGTCGGTGCGTCGTCGACGGTGTATGCGGCGGGAGCGGGTCGGCCAGCCGCTGGTCGAGGGGAAAATAGACCAGGAGCGAAATCGCCCCGACGACCGCCCAGCCGATATAGTTGGCCATCGGCACGCCGTAGTGCACGCCAGGATCGGGATAATAATAGATCTTGCCGAGGAACCAGCGGTCGCCGCGCAGTGCCACGGGATCGATCACCATGTCGATGAAGGCAAAGAACAGCACGGTCAAGATGAACACCGGCCAGGAAGTCCGCTCGGCGGGCGCGAACGAAAGGCGGGGGAGTCGCAGGCCCGGTCCTCGGTGGTCCTGTGCCATCGGCAGGAGCAACATGAGCGCGAGCGTATAACTGGCGAAGAGTAGGAACGAAAACGAGATCGAATCCATGAACGGAATATTGGAAACGTAGAGTTCCTGGCCGACCGTGGACCCGTTGTAGTGGTACCAACCGAAGGGAATGCCGTTACGCGTGGAGGAGTACTCACAGACGAAGGCCGTCATCCAGCTGATGAGCCAGAACCGCCACGTCCGCGGCCAGCCGATCAGCGCAATGGCTGAAAACAAGAACGCCGCCAGAAAGGCGAACACGTAGGGGCGGAGGAGGATCGTCTTCGCAAAAAGAAGGAGAAGTTCCATCGGGTACGTTGAGGATGCTCAAACAGGTCTTCCGGCAAGGCCGCAGGCGTACCCTTGGGGGTACGTTGAGGATCTTGCCGAGCCGAGAACGCAGCTGGAGGCCTGTTTCAGCATCCGATTAGGCATAGCCATGCTCGCGAAACCACCTCACCGCCTTTTCCAGCGCGACCTCGACCGGCGTTTGCGGTAAGCCGAGTTCGCGGATGGCCTTACTGCAATCGTAATGCATTTTATACTTGGCCATCTTCACGCCTTCGAGCGGGATACGTGGGGGCACGCCGGTCAGGTTCGCGATCCACTGATTCGCGTAGGCGAGCGGCAGGATGGCCAGGCGCGGCAGCTTGACGGAGGGCGCCTTCACCCCGGTGATCCGGCTGAGGATCTGAAACACCTCGTTCAACAACAGATTTTTATTGCCGAGGATGTAGCGTTCTCCCTGACGGCCCTTCTGCATCGCCAACAGGTGGCCCTGGGCTACGTCGTCCACATCGATCAGGTTCATACCCGTTTCGATATAGGCGGGCATGCGGCCCTTCATGAAGTCCACGATGATCTGCCCGGTGGGGGTCGGTTTCACGTCGGCTGCCCCGACCGGCGCACTCGGGTTGACGATGACAACCGGCAGGCCTTCCTGCGCGAGTCTCTGTACTTCTTGTTCGGCGAGATATTTGGAACGTTTGTAATGTCCCGCCATCTGTTCCAGCGAGACCGGCGTCTCTTCGGTGCCGAGTCCTCCGCCCGGCGGCAACCCGATCGCACCGATCGTGCTGCAATACACGCTGCGCTCTACACCGACCTCGCGCGCTGTCTCGAGAATGTTCCTCGTGCCGGTGACATTGATGTCGTAGAAGATCGACGGATCTTTGGCCCAGAGGGCGTAATGTGCCGCCACATGATAGAGCTGCCGGCAGCCGCGTAGGGCCTGGCGAAGGGAGTCGCGATTGCGGAGGTCTCCATGCACTTGTTTGACCGGAAGCCCGGCCAGGTTTTGCAGATCGGCGCCTTTGCGCGTGAGGACGCGGACCTCCGCGCCGGCTTGGACCAGCGCACGCGCCACGGCCCCACCGACAAACCCGGTTGCTCCGGTCACGAGAGCATTCATGGGTACACCCTCGTGAGGCGTGAAGCGTGAATGGTGAAATGTGAGTGACGGGAGATGAGCGCGTGATCGAGGAGATTGCGTTTCACGTCTTACGTTTCACGCCTCACGTCAGTTTTTTCGTGCGGTGATATAGCGGGCCAGCTCGCGGAGGGGATCGGCCTTGGCGCCGAAGGAGGCGAGACGGTCGTTGGCGCGAGTCACGCAGTCATCGGCCAGTTGCTTGGCCCCTTCAACGCCATAAAACGTTGGATAGGTTTTCTTGCCGCGTTCCGCATCGGTGTTCGGATTCTTGCCCAATTCCTCGCGGGTGCCCGTCACGTTCAGCACATCGTCGGCAATTTGGAATGCGAGCCCGATGTCCTCAGCGTAGCCGGTGAGGTCGTCGAGTTGCCGATCGGAGGCGCCTGCGGCGATGGCCCCCATGCGAACGGCGGCCCGGATCAGCATCCCGGTCTTGTGTTTGTGAATGTTCTGCAGCGTGGGCAGGTCGATATCCTGGTTCTCGGCCTGAATGTCGAAGACCTGGCCGCCGACCATGCCCAAGTTTCCGGAGCCGTAGGCCAATTCCCGTATGATGCGTATCTGTCGCGAGGGTTCGCAGCCCTTCATGAGGTCGGGGTGGCTGATCAAGTCGAAGGCCATGGTCAGCAGCGCGTCACCCGCCAAAATGGCCATCGCTTCGCCATAGACCTTGTGGTTGGTCGGTTTGCCCCGGCGAAAGTCATCGTTGTCCATCGACGGCAAGTCGTCGTGGATCAGGGAATAGGTATGGATGAACTCCAGCGAACAGGCGACGGCCATCAGCCCGGGCGGCGTCGTCCCTACTGCTTCGGCCGCAGCGATCGTCAAGATCGGGCGGACCCGCTTGCCGCCGGCCATCAGGCTATAGCGCATGCTCTCGTGGAGCGTCGTCGGCGGGGTGGCAGCCGGAGGGCTAACCTCATCCAGGAATCGGTCCACCGCAAGCCGGTTGTGTTCGAGATAGTCCTTAATGTTCATGGGTATATAGGGTGCCGATCAGGAATGGTGTAGAACCGGCGCGGAGAGTAGCAAATGGGTTGAAGGGGTGTCAATGAAGCCGGGCCTCACCGGCATCCTCTTATTCGTGGAACGCGCGACATAGGCATTCGATCATTCCTACGTCTCTTACCAAGGAGCTCACCTGGCAGTCCTTCACTGCGCGCCTAGGTTGATGTGCATCGCCTCCTTCCTCCCCTTCCCTCCTTGTTTTTTCTTGGACCCCTTCGTTATACTGCCGCCCCATGAATATTCTTCGCAATGGCGGTGGTGACTGGGAGCCGATGCTGCTGGGGATCGAACCCCGGAACTGCAAGGTGTGCAACCAGGGATTGTACCGCGATAAGACGATGCTCCGCGGGGGATGGTCGCGCTGTGCAGTCTGCGACGAGTTCGTTCATTATAGTTGCCTTGCGAGCGGGAAAATCAGCTTCCTCAAGCAGCGCCCGCGGATGTGCAAAACCTGCAAAACCGCCGCAGAGCAGGCCAAACAAACCCCTTCGGCTCCGTCCAGCCAACCCGCGCCCGTCGGGTCATGACCCTGTTACTGGATCCGCAGCAGCGTTCGACCAGGCCGGCCTGGCATGTGTTCTTTTCGCACAGCCTTCGGTATGTGCTCGCGCCGCTGCTCTTCGTGTCCAGCGGATTCTTTACGGCCAATTTCATTGTGAGCGGTCATTACACCTGGCCGCGTACGAGCCGGGTTTTCGTATTGACCCTCACCCTGCTGATTCTTGCCTACGAGTTTATCTACAAGGATCGCGCCATTCAGTCGAATGCCCCGGATCGAGCATTCAATGCGGTGCTGTATTCCTGTATGATTCCCTATGCGCTTGGTGTCCTCATGATGCTGGCGTTGGCAAAACTGTAGCAAGTCCCGTTTCCTGGTGCTTCATCGGTGGCTATGGCACAGCGGTTTCAAAGCGGCGCCTTCGTGCAACAATGTTTTGCCGTCCATCCCTTGTGTCTGTCGCTGAAGCGCATTGACGAGAACGGACGGCTCGTGATCGCCTGCACCTCCTGCCGCATGATGCATCTCATGAGACCTGATCAGGTCGTGGGCCGGGTGGCGGCCGTGCCGCTTGGCGGCGAGGTGGAGAGTCCCAAAGTTGTGCCCACGGCGAGAGAATCGCTGGAAGACTGTCTACGCGCCCATCCCGTGTCCGTGACTATCAGGGAACTGGATGTGATCCGCGACACGGTCGGATTGCGCTGCGGTGAGTGCCGGCGAATATTCGATATGCAGGTCTCGACGTTTGAATCCCACCAGAAATCCTAGCCGGATGCTGAAAAAGTCCGCCAGCAGCGTTCTCGCGTCGTTCGGACCCTCAACGTACCCCGGAGGGGTACAGAGCCTGTCGAGGCAGGCTCAGGGTGGGCGGGTAAGAACGTGACGCCTGCGGCAAAGACACTGCCCGCTCACCGACTCGCGGGCGCGCACAAACGTGATGCTCCTTATTCGTCGCATCGTGCGCCTCGCTACGGCGGGACAGCCTTTTTGAGCATCCGACGAAAGCGGGGTACTATGCCGCTACACGCCTGGGCATTCGGAGTTCGCACCCGTCAATATTGTGTTTCTGTGAGCTGTTAGCCTCCGTGGTCTTCCCATCACAAAACCAGTCCCTGACACCCGCTGAGTTCGCGCTGGTTGCGGACGGGGAACTCTTTCGCGCCAAGGAACGGATCATCCTCAAAGTGCAGGTGTTGCTGGCAGCGCTTCAGGCGGGGTTGCAGGACGATCTGGCACGGATGACATTGCTGGCGCCTCCCGGGTTCGATCAGACGAAGGCGCAGTCTGTGAAAGGCGAGCGGCTGGAGGCCTGCCCCTACCAATACTTGGACTATCCGAAACATTTTCTCGGCGACGAGAAGTTCACCTTTCGCTCGTTGTGTTGGTGGGGCCACCATCTGGTGTTTGCGATGATCATCGAGGGCGGTCAGGTCAAGCAGTGCAAAAAGAATTTTTTTGACCGGTTTCACCAGCTGGCCGGCCAGGGGCTAGAGCTCTCTCTGGCTCCCACGTTATGGGAATGGAAGCGGGGGGAGGGCTACACCTTGCCGATCACGCACGATCGGAAGGCTCAGTTGGCCGCCGTGTTGTCTGGACGAGCCTGGTTCAAGATCGCCCGATTTGTGCCGCTGGATTCGCCGGCCTTGCGCGAGGGCCGTCTCCCGGAGATCGGACGGGAGACCTTTCGAAGCCTCCTCCCCCTCCTTGGCCCCTGACCCGCCCGATGTTCTGATTCCGACCCGGCAAGGCTCCATTGGGCCGGCCGCGAATTTTCCTGCTGAACCGGGCCCTTCCTGTTTGTTATCCGGCTGCGAGTTGGGTAGACTGGGCCCGTTTTAGTAAGGCCACATACTGACAGGGAGGCACGTGTGATTGCACAAGGATGTCGAATCGCGAGTCAGGTCTGTATTGCGGTGGGGTTGGCGCTGCTCTGGGGCTGTGCCGGAACCGGAGAAATGGTGTCGCTCAATGTGCAGCCGCAGCAACCGTTTGTGCAGAGCGGCCAGCCCGAGCCGCTGAAGATCGTCATTGAACCGTTTGAAGACCACCGCGCGGACAAAACCAAGATTGGTCAGCGCACTCATCTGGGCGGCGGGGTCACGAATTTTAATGTCAGCGGAGGCTCGCCGGGAGTCACGATCGCCGAAGCCTTGGCCGAAGCGTTGCGGTGGCGGGGCTGGAACCGCCGTGGCTGGGATGCGCGCGTGGTGCAGTCGGGCGTCGAGGTTTCGGGCGCAGACATCGTCATCGGCGGAGAAATTCGGGATTTTTCGGCCAACGCCAAGAGCCGCGTGTTCAATACGAAATTAACGGGCGAGAGTCGCCTGGTGATTCGAGCCAGGAACATGGCGGACGACAGCAGCACGCAGCGCAATCTGCAGGGCGAACAGAGCAAGCTGGTGTTCTGGTTTACCAGTGAGGATCTCGAGATCCTCATGTCCGGTCTGTTGCAGGACGGCATCGAACGGTTTATCGCCGATACGAAGATTGAGGGCCGCGCGCTGAAGTCGACCAAGTGAGGCAGCTCAGGTGTGACAGCGGCGCGGGGATCGCGGAGGAGCGTTGTGCGTGAACGCCGCTGGGAGACCGCCGGCAAGCTGACCTTTCAGGAGATCCTGGCGGTCGGCGAGCGCCTGGGGGCCTTGGGCCTCAAACCGGCCCAACCCGCCAAAGACGTGATCTGCTATGTGGAGGATTGGGCCGTCGAGTCTCCTCAGGCTTTTGATCAGCTCGATCAGTGGGCCACGGAAGACGTCACGCTCCTCCACATTCGCGACGCCTGGCAGGGCGATTTTTTTCTGCTGGCAGGCGGCTACCACACCGTGTATCAGCGGTTTCAGGATGTCGGTACCTACTGCTCGATCAGTCATCCCTGGCGCACCAGACCCGGCTTGCGGTTTCATCACCCGACATCCATGTTCTGGCTGGGGTTTCGTCACAATCATGCCTTTATCCGGGTGCGTCTTCACACGCGGGAAGTGGTGACGCCGGGGGAAACGCGCGAGGATGCCCGGCGGACCGAGTGGATCGATGAACGGCGGGCAATCTTTCTCGATGCGATCGCCACGCTGGATCTGCCGGTGGAAACATCCGTCGATAAGGGGAGCCTGGTGCTGACGCCCGCCGACCCGGCGACCCCGTTTTTCTGTTCCTGGCCGGATGCCTTCGGACCCTGCCAGTTTGAATACAATTCGCTCGACGCCTATGAGTTTCTCGTGCCGGCGAGCCGGTTGGCTGCTACGTTCACGCCGCAAGCGGCCTCGGTGCGTGCGTACCTCACAGGATTTTCCGAACAGGCGCTCGAGGCCTTCGCCGCCGTGCAGCCGGGCGCCCGGTCGGTCTACCGCTGCTCCGTCCATTGCGCGCTGGGTGAATTGCCGGAAGTGCTGGCGACCATCGAGCCGCAGGGCCGCCTCTACAGTACTCTCTGCGAGTTTCAGACTCAGGAATTGATGCCTGACGGGGAGGATGCCTCGGCCATTATCGGGATTGTCGGCACGGCCGCGGGGTTTCAATTGGAGGCCCGTCTCAATCGTGCTCCGCTACCGGAGGACCACATGGCCGGTTGGTTGGAACGCCTCTTGGGGATGCCGGTCGTCTATGCGCCGCTCCCGCCGTTTATGTAATTCCTCGGTAGTGTCTCAGTTTAGAAATGAAAACAAAGATACACAGGTTTCTTTATGGAGGACGAACGAGAGTATGATGCACTCACTACTCGTTGGCTTCATGGCGCTGCTCCTCACCGGCTGCACGATCCTCTCGCCACAAGAAGAAGCGCACTACCGCTCGCGGGTCTACAATCTGAGCCAACCCGTCGTCTTTGACGCCGTCAAGGCTCAGATGATCGATTATACGATGGCGCTCGCGACGGTCGATCCGGCCAAAGGCCTCCTCAAAAGTCAGCCGAGCGGCGTCGGCCATAGTGCCGCGCTTGCCGGCGGCACCGTCGGCTATCAGCTCACGGTGCAGGTCGAGCCAGTCACCGAGTCCTCTGCGCGCGTCACGCCGGCATGGGCCATGAATGTCTCGTCAGAAGCCTTCAGGCCGAACCTCGTGGCGATCCCCATCGAGCACCGGCCGATCCTCTACGTCGATTTCTTCGACGCCCTCGACACCCGACTGGGCCTCAACACCGCTGCACGATAGGGTTGACTCAAAAGTGCAGACGTCTGCCCTCTGTTATTCAACTGACCCACTACTAATTTCGTCTCTTCGTTTGACAATCGCCTGAGTCTCCTGAAATCTAGCGCATGGTCTCATTGCAGCGGTTCCAATCGGTATTGGGCAAGCCCTACCTGCCGCCGTTATTTTTCTTCAGCGGCGTGACGTACGACACGCTGGTGCTGACGCGCATCGACCGGCTACGGGATAACCTGTTGCTGCTGGCCTATCTCACGCTCTTGGGTTTTCTGATCGTCCTGACCGGGCGCTTGGGAACACAGGAAGCCACGGTCGACGATCTCCCGCCGGATGCGCCCTTCTTCATGAAATGGGTGGTGCAGGCAAAGCCCTACGCACCGATGGCCATTCAGTTCCTGTTGGGCGGCCTTTTCAGCGCCTATGCGATCTTCTATTCCAAAAGCGCCGCCTTCGCGGGAACGGCCGTGTTTTTCTGCATTCTTGTGGCGTTCCTCGTGGCGAATGAATTCCTCCGCAGCCGCCTATCGAACGTGCAACTGCTGGTGAGTCTCTATGCCCTCGTCTGTTTTGCGTTTTTTACCTTCTTCTTTCCGGTGATGACCGGCTGGATGAATGCGGCGATCTTTCTGGCCGGAGCGGTCGTGACGGTGCTGGTCGTCCTGCGGGTCGTGCAGTTGATCTATTGGAACAATGCCGATCGAACGAGGCGCGAGGCGATGTGGGCCGCTGCGCCGGCACTTGGGCTCATCGGGCTCTTGGTCGGCTTCTATTTCCTGAACTGGATTCCCCCGGTGCCGCTCTCCTTGAAGCACGGCGGGATGTATCATGAAGTGAAACGCTCAGGCGACCGGTATGAACTGAGTTTTGAGAAATCGTGGTATGAAGTGTGGAAAGCGTCGGACAATGTGATCCCGGCCGATGATCCCGTCTATTGTTTTACGGCGGTGTTTGCGCCGGTGGCGCTCAAGGCGACCATCTATCATCACTGGTATTACCGACCCGACTCCGGTCAGCCCTTCACCCCCGCCGACCGCATTCCACTTAAGATTTCCGGTGGTCGGGAGGGAGGCTATCGCGCCTACACCTTCAAGGAGGGACTCGATCCGGGTGATTGGCGCGTCGATGTGGAAGCGGAGGACGGACGGGTCATCGGCCGGGTGGCGGTCACGGTGCTGGACAAGACGGCCGTGGGGCCGCTGTCATTGACGACGGTGATGTATTAATCGATGAGTGTGCGTGATTGAGGATGACTCCACCGGCGCCGACCTGCGCGAAGAACGCACAGGTGACGGCCCTGCGGCTCGAACGGGCGATCGACTGATTCACATTGCCGGATGTTTTTACCTCGCGGTGATGAGGGGCGGATGAATGAACGGCAAGCGGCGACCCTGTCGGCACACATGCTCAGGTCGAAGCCGGATGGTAAACTGTAAACTCTACGCTTCATCTTCACCCACTGCCCAGGGAGGCCTTGGTATGATTCGTCGCCACATCGGGCTGTTGCTCATATTGCTGGGCTTGGTTGTCGGCTTTCCTGTCTCGTCGATCCTCGCCGATGAGCCGAAACCGGCGGCGCTGCACTGGATTGCGGGGCCGACCGAGGCCAAGCTGGGCGATCAGGCGTTGCTGAAACTTCCCAAAGGCTATCAATTTCTTGGAGCGCAAGAGACGCAAGCGCTGTTGAAGCGGATGGGGAACTTCCCCTCCGGTTCCGAGCTGGGGTTGATCACGGCGACCGGCGAAGGCGAACAGTGGTTCATGGTCGTGCGCTATATCGACGCAGGCTACGTGAAGGACGATGAGGCGGCCAATTGGGATGCCGATGCGTTGATGGCTTCCATCAAGGAAGGCACGGAGGAAGACAACAAGACCCGCCAGGCGCAAGGCTTTTCACCGCTGATTATTCGCGGGTGGGAAGAGAAGCCGCATTATGACAAGGCTGCGAACAAGGTGGTATGGGCGATCTCGGCGCAGGAGCAGGAATCGGCAGTGGGGGTCAATTACAACACGCTGGCCTTAGGGCGGCAGGGATATCTCAGCATGAATATGGTGGGATCGCTGGAGCAGCTGCCGATGCTGAAGCCGCACGTCAGCCTCCTGCTGGCGAATGTGGAGTTCGTCGAAGGGAAACGGTATACCGACTTTAACAGTACGACCGACAAGGTGGCGGCGGTCGGCCTGACGGCGCTCATCGCGGGCGCAGCCGTCAAGTCAGGCCTGTTGGCGAAACTCTGGGCCTTCATGATTCCCTTGGTGCTGGCCGGAAAGAAGCTGTTGATGCTGCTGGTGATTGCGCTCGGCGGATTGGCCGCGAAATATCTCAAAAGGAAACCGCAGGCTGAGCAGCCGGGCGGCGGCGGGGGATTGTCGTCGTGAAATTTCTCCTGTTGCTCTTGAGCGGCCTCAAATTTGGCAAGATCGCGCTCACCGGCGGCACTATGCTGCTGTCGATGGTGGCATACAGTTTCATCTTCGGCTGGTGGTATGCGGTGGGGTTCGTGCTGCTGATTTTGTTTCACGAACTGGGGCATTACGCCGCCGCCAAACAGCGGAATCTCAACGTCGGTGCTCCGACCTTTATTCCCTTCGTGGGCGCCTGGATTCAACTCAAAGAGCAGCCGATGGACGTGGAAACCGAGGCCTATGTGGGGATCGCCGGGCCGGTTGCCGGGACCGTGGCGGCCATGGCCTGTTATTACGCGGCCGAATATACTCAAAGCCAATTGTTGCTGGCTCTGGCCTACGCGGGATTCATGATCAATCTGTTCAATCTTATCCCCCTGTCGCCATTGGACGGCGGGCGGATCACGGCCATTATCTCGCCCAAGGTCTGGTGGCTGGGGGTGCCGATTCTGATCGGCCTGTTCATCATGAACCAGAGCCCCATGCTGCTCTTGATCGCGATCCTGGCGATTCCGCATGTCATGGCCACCTTCCGTGGTGGCCCCCACGGCCTGCCAGAACGGTACTACGAGGTGCCGCTCGCGACCAAAATCAGTTATGGCCTGTACTACCTCGGCCTCGCCGCATTTCTTGGTATCATGAGTTATGAGACGCACTTGCTGCTGCCATCCGGGCGAGGGTAACCGGATTTTCCATTCCCGTCACTTCGTCTCAGGCTGGAAGCCGTGAACACGTTCACGGCTGAAGTGAGCCGCATCCAGGATCTGACGCACGACGTACGGGCGATCGAGCTGCGTCTCCTGGAGCCGACGAGTCTCACCTTCAAAGCCGGGCAGTTTGTCTCGTTCGAAGTGCCGAAGGAAGGGCAGCCCCGCCCCGTGACCAGGCCCTATTCCATTGCGTCGTCGCCGGAGCAGCGAGATCGAATCCTCCTGGTGCTTAATCTCGTTCAAGGCGGGCCCGGTTCTGGGTATCTGTTCAGTTTGCGGGAAGGATCGCGAACCTCATTCAAGGGCCCGGCGGGCGCGTTCTACCTCAAGGACGATGGGGACAGGGAACTGTTGTTTGTGGCGACGGGAACCGGCATTGCGCCAATGCGGAGCATGATTCTGGCGCAATTGCAGCGCGCGCCGGACCGGCCGGTGACGCTGTTTTGGGGGCTCCGCAGCCAGCGGGATCTCTATTGGCAAGATGAATGGGCCGCGCTGGCTTTGGCTCATCCCAACTTTATTGTCGTGACGACGCTCTCCAGGCCGGAGCCGGGGTGGTCAGGCGCCCATGGTCGAGTGACGGCCTTGGTGGAGGAGCGGATCACCTCCGTCAGGAATCTTGCGGTCTATCTCTGCGGGGGAAGCGCGATGATCAAGGACGTGACAGCGCGGATCAACGCCAAGGGATTGTGTCCGATCTATCGCGAAAAGTACTACGACGAGTGACGGCCGATGAAAGAGGGCGCCAGCGGCGCTCTCGGTTGCACGCCTCCCTGCAACGTACCCAGAAGGTACGCCTCAGTCGTCATGCTTCCTGCGGCCTTGCTGGACGACCTCTTTGATCGGCCCGACCGCCGGGTGACTAAAAAAGGTCGCCAGAATCGATCTCGCCGCGCGTCGAAAGAGCTATTGCGCCTGGGGCGTTCGCTTGGTCGTGTGCTGAAACACACATTTGGGGCAGGTGTAGTGAATGAACTGGCCTCCGGCCACCAGGCGTTTGGTCATGGCCACCTTGCACCAGGTGCACAGGCGGTCAGGGAGTTCAGCAGTCGGGGTCGAGGCGTTGGATTGCGGTGTGGGTGTGTCAGACATGGGCGGCATTCTCGCTAAGGGGTCGCGAGTTTGTCAATGCGCGTGAAATTTCGGAGATAAATATTTACAGTGTTTCGAACGTTCAGTATAGTGCAAATACATGCTTCACTACTCCCACCATCCCCAACAGAAAGGTCATATCGCATATGCACAACGCCGAAGGTGCCACTTCAGACGACATCTCATCATCTTCAGCCAGGATTGCTGACTCCGCGGTCCATCCGGACTCTGTCGGACCCGGCAAAGCCTGGGGCATTTGCACCTCTGTTGACCTCCACGATTGCATTCCCGAACGCATCCGCGATGCCAAACAAATTGAAGCCTATGTTGTGCAGCTCTGCGAGCTGATCGAGATGAAGCGGTATGGCTCCTGCCAGATCGTGAATTTCGGCGAAGGCCGGGTAGCGGGTTACAGCATGGTGCAGTTGATCGAGACGTCCTTGATCAGCGGACATTTCGCCAACGATACCAATAGCGCCTATCTCGACATCTTCAGTTGCAAGGGATATGAGCCGGCCGTCGTTGAAGAGTTCTCCAAGGCTTTTTTCGGCGCCCGTCGTTCGAGCCACCGGGCCATGTTGCGGTACTAGGTCGATCCCTCCTGGATCCCGGCCCCGGCAGAGTTGATTCTCCTGCCGGGGCTCCAAGCCATGAAGCCATCACCACCCAAAACCGTCCGCGCGTTTTTCGCTACCCTCGCAGACAAGCTGGATCCTGAGGCGGCCGAAGGGCTGGACGTGGTCTATCAGTTCGATTTGAACGGAGCCGACGGGGGACAGTATCAACTTCAGATCCGGGACGGAGCCTGCCATGTGTCCGAAGGAACCCATCCGGACCCGAGTGTGACACTGACGATGTCGGGTGAGGATTGTCTGCGTGTCTTGAACGGTCAGGTGAGCGGCACCATGATCGCCATGACCGGTCGGCTCCGCATCAGCGGTGACATGGGCCTGGCGCTTCAACTGGCTTCCCTCTTCCCCAGCCTTCGACCTTAGCCCGCTATTCAACGAATACCTGCTGCGTCGTCTCATCTTTTCGTTCGTAGGAGCTTTTCTCGCTTAGACCACGCGCTTTCGAGAATGCTGTGGTTCTGTGCCTTGTCGGGTTGGCGGGAACCCGCAGGATGCGCAAAAAGGCCGTCCAGCAAGGCCGCAGCGAGGTCCGCGACGCGAAGAAGAATGAGCGTCACGTCTGCGGACGGGCGCGAGTCGGTGAGCGCCCAGTGTCCCAGGGCGAATCGTACTCTGGAAGTGCGGTGAGCCGTTGAGGTTCACGACGCGCTGAATAAAGCGCGTCACGTTTGTGAACGCCGCCGAGATCGTGAGGAGGCAGTGTCTTGCGAGAACGCCGCTGACGGACATTTTCCATATCCGGCTAGGCCTGTTGTCCGGCCAACTCAGCGTCTGCCGGGGTCTCCCCCAGTTGATCGGCTCGTCGTGGAAACCGCTCTTCCAGCATCGTGTAGACGGTCGGGACGAGAAACAACGTCAGGATCGTCGAGACCGTGAGCCCGCCCACCACCGCGCGCGCGAGCGGCGCGTTGGTTTCACTGCCGGTCCCCAAGCCGAGGGCCATTGGGATCAGGCCCACGACTGTGGCGAGCGAGGTCATCAAAATCGGCCGTAGCCTGGTGCGAGACGCCGTGACGACGGCAGTGGAGAGGTCCAACCCCCGGCGTCGTAACACATTGGTGTAGTCCACCAGCAGGACGCCGTTCGAGACCACAATGCCCAGCATCATGATGATGCCCATCAAGGACGAGGTGGAGATGGTGGTGTTGGTGAGGTAGAGGATCACGATCACGCCGGGAATTCCCATTGGGACCGAGAACATGATGATGAAGGGATCGATCAGCGACTTAAACTGCGCGGCCATCACCATGTACACCAGGATTAAGGCCAGGGCGCTGGCATACATGAGGCCTTCGAAGGTCTCGCGCTGTTGCTGGATTTGACCGGCGAGCCGGATGCTGAAGCCTGTGGGCAACTGCATCTGAGCGAATGCCGCTTCCAGGTCCCTGGCAATCGCGCCGAGATCGCGGCCGACGGGGTTAGCCGTGATGTGGACGACGCGCTGGAAGTATTTCCGCTCGATCTTCACGGGGCCGGCGTTCAATTTCAATGTAGCCAGATTCTTGAGCAGGACCGGCTCGCCGTTTTTGGTCGTGAGCAACACATGCTCGATGGCCGTCAGGTCCTTGCGATGTTCTTCGGCAAGCCAGGCGCTAATGTAATACTCGTTCCCGTTCTGCGGGTCGGTGTAAATGATGGGATCTGTCTGGCCGTTGCCGTTCAGCGAAAACAAGACGGCATTCGCGACATCCGTTTCGCTGATTCCCAGGAGCGCGGCCTTTTCCCGATCCACGACCACGTTCACTTCGGGGTAGTTTTCTTCCCGGCTGACTTCAATGTCGGCCATGCCGGGGATCTTGTGCATGACCTCCTGCACCTGCTGAATGACGGTGCGAGCCTTCTCGAAATCGTAGCCGTAAATTTCTACGTCGATGGATTTTTGCGAGCCGAAACTGGTCACGCGTTTGACCAGGCCGCCCGGATCGAAAAACATCGCCACGCCGGGAAACAGTTTGACGACCGACGGCCGGACCGCGTTCATGATTTCAACCTGGTTGCGACGGCGTTTATCGGGAGAGGCCAAGTAGACCGAAATGACCGATGTATGCGGTCCCGTGTTGGGATTAAACAAGGAGGAGCGGCCCTGCGCGAGCACGCCGGTGCTGGAGGCGATCGCTTCCAGTTCGTCCGGCGGAATCTTTTCTCGCAGCACCCGTTCAACCTCGGCGACCTGATCGACGGTTTTTTCCACCCGCTGGCCGACGGGCGCCCGCAAGACGATGCGGAACTGGCTTTCATCCGATACCGGGAGAAATTCGGTCCCGATAAAGGGCAGCAAGGCAAGGGAACTGACGAACAGCGCGACCACGGCGACCAATAACGTGCGGCGATGGACCAATATCCAGCGCAGGCTGCGTTCGTAGCCTTCATCGAGCGCTTCGTAACGCCGCTGGCTCCACTGCATGATGCGCACGAACCAGGCGGGCAGGGAACGATGCGCCTCCTGCTCCGACTTCAAGAAGCGATAACAGAGCGCCGGGGTCACCGTCCGCGAAACGAAGAATGATGTGAACAGCGCGATGGCGATCGTGAGGGTCAGCGGGATCAGCAGGAGCCGCGCGATGCCGACGATAAAAAACATCGGCAGGAAGACGACGACGGTCGTGACCGTGGATGCGAAGATCGGCATCGCCACCTCGCGCGCGGCGTTGACGATGGCATCCCAGCGGTTCCGGTCGACATTCAAGTGGCGTTGAATGTTTTCGAGTTCGACGATCGAATCGTCCACCAGGCGCCCGATCCCGAGCGCCAGGCCGCCCATGGTGAAGACATTCAGCGTCTGGTTGGTGAAATACAAGACGATGAACGTCACCAGAATCGAGAGCGGGATGGCGACGGAGATGATCAATGTGCTGGTGAGATTTCGCAGGAACAAGAGGATGACTGCCGCCGCAAGCAGCGATCCGTGCAGCGCCTGCTCGATCAAATTCTTGATCGATTGCCGGATGTAGATCGACTGATCGAAGGAGATCCCCAACTGCACACCGGGGGGAATGCCGATCATTTTGGGAATCGCTTTGCGCAACCCATCCACAACCTCCACTGTATTTGCGATCGGCTGCTTGTTGACCCTGAGATAAACCGACCGTTTGCCGTCCGTGCGGACGACGTTGGTTTGAATATCTGATGAGTCGGTCAGGACACCGACATCCCGCACGCGCACGGGATTGCCGCGCGCGTCGATCTTCACGACGACGTCGTTGATCGGTTCCACGGTTTTGAACTGCGTGTTGGTAAATACGTTGTAATCGAGGTTCCCGGCCTTGATGTCGCCTGACGGCAGGATCAGGTTCGACGCCTTCACCGCCTTGACGACGTCGAGGATCGACAGCCCGCGCGCCTGCAGCAGAGCCGGGTCCAGATTGATGTTGATCTGCCGGATCTTTCCGCCCTCGACCGTGGCGGCCGCGACGTTGGCGATCTGTTCGATCTGCGGGGCGATGGTGTTGTAGGCCAAGTCGTAGAGCGCCCGTTCGTCGAGGTCGCCGCCGGACGCGGTCACGAAGGCGACCGGGATGTTAGAGACATCGAACTTGACGATAAAGGGCTGCAGGATGCCGGGCGGCAGGCTGTTCAGAATCTGGGTGATGCGCTGCATCACTTCCATTTGCCCCACATTGATGTCTGCGCCCCAGTTGAACCAGATCTGTACCGCCCCGATGCCCTGCTTGGCGAACGACTCCACATGTTCGACGTTGGAGGCGGAACTGACGGCTTTCTCAATGGGGTAGACGACGCTCTGCTCGATGTCGAGCGGTGGCGCGCCCTTGTAGATGACTCCGACGAAGGCGACCGGCACCTGAATATTGGGAAAGAGATCGACCGGGAGCCGTTCCAGCGAGGTGGCCCCGAGGATCACCATGGCCAGGGACAGCATCAGAATGCCGATGCGATTGCGGAGCGCGAGGAGTGTCAGCCACATAATGGAAGTGTGAAAGGTGAAACGTGAGAGGTGACACGCAATGAAGACAACGCGAAAGGTTCCCTCACCGTGTACGTGTTACGACTCACGTTTCGCGGCATCTATCGGCTGCGTTTGGACCGGGACACCTTCGCTGACCAGGTCCTTGCCGGAGACGATCAGGTGTTCGTCCCCCGCGAGGCCTTTCAGCACTTCGACACGGTTCTCGGCGCGCGCGCCCAGTTCGACCGGCACTTGGTGCGCCTTCCCGTCTTGTACGACATAGACATACTGCGAGTCTTCGAGCCGGCTCACGGCGTCCAGAGGAATCTGAATCGCCTGGGGATGTTTTCCGACCAGGACTTCGACGCGGGCGAACATGCCGCCTTTGAGGCGGTGGTCCTTATTCGGCAGATCGACCTCCACGGTCATGGTGCGGGTGGCGCGGTTCAATGCCTGCACAATGCGGGTTACTCGGCCGTCGAACACCTCATTCGGATAGGCCTCGGCGCGAACGTCGGCGCGTTGCCCGACTTGCACAAGGGGCACATCCTTCTCCACGACTTCGATCAATGTGCGCACGGTTTCAACGTCGTGCACGCTCAGGATGCCGCGCGACACGGTAGACGTGCTGGCGGTTGTGCCGCTCACATAGGCGCCGGGGTCGAGGTTGCGCTCGGCGATATAGCCGGCAAAGGGGGCGCGGATGTAGGAATAGGCAAGATTCGTCTCGGCCTGTGCCAGGGCGACCGTCATCTGTTGCACCTGCGCGCGCAGAGAATCCTGTAGGGCCACGGCCGCATCGCGGTTCACCAGGGCCGTATCCAGGTCCTGCTGCGAGACAAACTGGTCTTTGATCAGCGCTTGCATGCGGTCAAGCGTGAGGGTGGCGTTCCGTACTCCGGCGTCCTGCTGGACGACCTTCGCTTTGGCCGACAAGAGATTGGCCTTGGCCTGATTGACCGCATGGATGTAGTCGGTATGGTCGATTTCGACCAGCAACTGATTCGCCTTTACCAAATCGCCCTTATCCACATAGATCCTGGCAATGTAGCCGTCCACGCGGGAGAAGATGTTGACGAGCTGGTTCGGAATCAAATCGGCGGTATAGGTCAACCGCACGTCGAGATCCTGTTTGATGGGCGTCATGGTGCCCACGGTGAGAATCCGGTTCTTGCGCGGGTCCGTTTTGGCGCCGCTCGTGAGGCGGAACACGACCAATGCCGCTACGGCGACAAAGAGGATGATGCCCAGGGTGACGATCGGATGCCGTTTGATCGGATTACCGGACACGAGTCAGGCCTCGTTTTTTATCGGTGGATGAAGGCTGGAGGCCGTTCAAAAACAGTTCCGCATAGGTGGCGACAATCTCTTTATGGGGACAGTGCAAGGGCACGTCGAAAATTTCGTGTAGCAGTCGGTGGTGCACGACCATGCCGATGAAGGCGCGCGCCGCGAGCAAGGGATCGATTGGACGAAAAGCGCCCTCGTCGATCCTGGTCTGAATGTAGCCGGCTAAATAGTCATAGAATACCCGGTGTTGTTTTCCGAAAAACATATCGGCGAGCTCATGGCCCTCCAACGCGCTGAAGAGCAGTAGCCGTAACATCGTGGGATCGGCGCCCGGGCGGATCCGGTAGCTGGCAATCAGGGTAAAGACCCGATGGTCGTCACGTTTGTGCGCACATTTCTCCACGGCGCTCAGCAGTTCGCTCAACGGAGCCTTTTCGGCCAGGATGGCGGTGTACAGTGCCCGCTTAGTCGGAAAGTACTTGAACACCAGCGCTTCGCTCACGCCGGCGGCCTTGGCGATTTCTTTGGTGGTGGTGCCTTTGAAGCCCTTGGCGGCAAACAAGTTCGCGGCAGAGGCAATCAGGCTGGCCTGGCGATCCTGGCTGACATTGCGAGAACTGGCGCTCGTCGGTTTCACGTCATCGTTCGTCCGGTGAGTGATTACTCACCACTCAAGGTATCACGCAACAATGAAGGGTGACAAGGATCGCGAACATTCCATCCGCAGGGGGGAATGTCCTGGAGGACAGGGGGAGAGAGGACGATAGCCCGGTCACGGGGCGGAAGGCGAATTGCCTTCATTCAACTTCACGCGAAACGCTTCGCTCTCGAAAAAAATCACGCCCTGGCTGGTACGAAGATCATACCGAAGGATGATCGCGCTGTCTGGTCCCTGCCAGTTGAAAAACTTGACCGCGCCACCCGTCATCTGACCGGGGCTCTGATCGATCGGGCCGAATTGTTGCTGCAGGAAGGTCAATAGGTGGTCGTGGGTGTCCTTTCCGGTATACCGGACCATGACGCGGGCGAATTTCCCTTCGATGGTGCTGAACTTCATGGACTCGACCGTCGCCGGTCCCAATGTCCGGGGTGTGGATGTCAGTTCATAGGTTTGGACCCGGCCCGCATCCTCCACCTTCAGGAACCGATCGGATTCGGTAAACGCTGCTCCCCAGGGAATGCCTTCGAAACCATTCGGGTCGTTCTGCATGGGGACGGCCCCCGCCGGGGCGATCGGCGGCAGTAGCAGGATCCCGATGGCAAGAATACGCAGCCAGCGTGTGTGGGAGCGGAAGGTCTGTCCGCGCAGCATAGGTTAGTCCGCCGTATCCGACATGCGATCTTGAAAGCGTGGCGCCAGGTTGCGGCTTTCGATAAAAATAAAGCCCCGGTCCCGGTTTGCCTCATAGGTCAGCGTGATTTCTGTTTCCGGTCCACGCCACGTATATTGCTGGTTGAGTCCGCGCATCATTTGGCCGGGAAGCCGTTCAATCGCCCCATAGGTCCGTTCGAGATATTGCAACACCTGCTGATGAGCCTGCGCGCCACGGTATCGGATCGTCACGCGCGCAAACTGGGCGTCCACCGTCGAAAGGTGCAGGCTCTCGACGGGAATGTCGGCATAGACCGGGGGGCGGTCGCGAAATTCATAGTCGATGGTATGCGTGTTCTCACGGGTGACGGCGAGGTCAGAAATGCCGGCGAGGGGCGTGCCCCAGGAAAGATCGTGATAGCCGTGCGGATCGTTGACCATGGTAATGGCGAAAGCCGGCCCGGCTGTGAGGAGCAGCAGCGCGCTGACGGACCCGATGCACTGCAGGAGACGGAGAGGCGACCATATTGAAAACGCGTTGCGCATGGCTTTCACAGGGTCCCGATATGGCACGCTACCATGGGCGTTCACGCGGCGGCAACTCTCCGTGCGGTGTTCTTGTGAATGAAGGACCCCTTGGCTATAATGCGCCTCTTGTGCCGGGGCCCGTCAGGCGACAGGAGCATGGTTCATGGTCGACAGTGATGTGTTCGTACAGGCGCTCGAGAATATGGGCGTCAACTTCTTCACCGGTGTGCCCGATTCCCTGTTGGGCGGCATCATCGAAGAGTTGCTCACGCGCAAGCTCTACACCTCGGCCGTGCGCGAGGATGAGGCCGTCGCCATGGCTGCCGGCGCCTTCATGGCCGGAAAAATTCCGGCCGTGCTCATGCAGAACTCCGGGCTCGGCACGTCGTTGAACACCCTGCTGTCGCTCAATATGATCTATCGGCAGCCGTGCCTCTTGCTGGTATCCTGGCGAGGCTTTGAAGGAAAAGACGCTCCGGAACATCTGGTGATGGGCGAGACGATGCCGCAGTTGCTCGACACGATGAAAATTCCACACCGGACCCTGTCGGAACAGACGATGGCGGACGATCTCCGGTGGGCGGGACAAACCTTTATGAAGCAACGTATTCCGGTCGCCCTCCTGATCAAAAAGGGCATCATCAAGGGGTTGCACCCATGAGGCCGGAACAGGGGACGATGCAGAGCCGGGCGCAGGCGATGGCTGCCCTGCTAGAACTATTGACGGATCAGCCCGTCATCATCTGCAACGGATTTCCTTCGCGGGAAGCCCAGAAACTGGCCGATCGGCCGACACATTTCTATATGATCGGGTCGATGGGCAATGCCGCAGCCATCGGCCTGGGCGTGGCGCTGTCCAAACCTTCAAAGAAGGTGATCGTCTTCGACGGAGACGGCAACGTGCTGATGGGGATGGGCACATTGGCGACGGTGGGCGCATTGCGACCGAAGAATTTCGTCCATGTCGTGTTCGACAATGAAGTGTATGGCTCGACGGGGAATCAGCCGACCATCTCGAACGTCGTTCAGCTGGAAAAGGTGGCGAAGGCGGCGGGATATGTGGCGGTCGAACGGGTGTTGGACCGTGAAGATCTCGTGTACGAATTCAAAGATATGTTGAAGAACGATGGACCGAGTATGTTGCTCGTCAAGGTGAACGAGTTTGTCGAGGATGCCGGACGGATTGCCCTGGAGCCGCCGGCCATCACCGCGCGCTTCATGAAAGCCATCGAGTAGTGGCGGTGCCCTGAACGTGCTGAGTGAGCCCGTCCTACTCTGTCCCGATCACCAGCCTGAGGGATAATCATGATACTTCTGAATCCAGGTCCGGTCAATGTGAGCGAACGGGTGCGGCAGGCCTTGTTGCGTCCGGATATTTGCCATCGGGAATCCGAGTTTTCCGAGATGCTGCTTCGCATCCAGCAGAAGCTGCTCACCGCCTTCGTGCCCGGTGCGGAGTCTGACTACGTGGCCGTCGTCTTGACGGGGTCCGGCACGGCTGCTGTGGAGTCCGCCGTCATGTCCTGCCTGCCGTTGGGCAAGCGCATGTTGGTGCTCAACAACGGGGTCTACGGCGAACGCCTGTCCAATATGATCGGGTTGCAGCGGCTCGGTGTCTCTGAACTGAAGTCGGACTGGCACATCCGGCCTGATCCGGAACGGCTCCGCTTAGCCCTGCGGCAGCACCCCGAAGTGCACGCGGTATCGATGGTGCACCACGAGACGACGACCGGCTTGATCAATCCGGTGAAAGAAATTGCGGAAGTGGCTGATAGCCTCAACCGGGTCTTCGTCCTCGATTCGGTCAGTGGTCTCGCAGGCGAACCGATCGATATCGCCGGATCGCACATCTATATGGTGGCGGGAACGGCGGGGAAGTGCATTCAGGGGTTCCCCGGCGTCTCGTTTGTCCTGCTGCGCAAGGGATTCCTGGACCAGATGCGCAAGTATCCAAAGCGGTCCTGGTACCTGACCCTGACTCATTATGTTGATGAACAGGGACGAGGGATCGTGCCGTTCACGCCGGCTGTGCAGGTGTACTACGCCTTTGAAGAGGCCCTGGACGAGTTGCTGGAAGAGGGGTTGGCGAACCGCTTTCAGCGGTATCGGCGCATGGCAACAAGAATTCGCGAGCGGATGGCAGGTATGGGAGTGCAGCCGTTCCTGCCGGCGGACCTGCAGTCGAATACGATCACCACCTTCCATCTACCGGCCGGGCTGAGCTACGCCACCCTGCATGATCAGCTCAAGGACCGCGGCTATGTGATCTATGCCGGTCAGGGACAACTGGAATCGAAGGTCTTTCGGGTCGCCAACATGGGAGCCCTCACTGAATCCCAGATCGACGGCTTTCTGGGCGCGTTCGAGGAAGTCATGGCGGGTGCGGCGGCGCGCGCATGAAGGCGATTATCCTTGCGGCAGGAGTCGGCAAACGCCTCTGGCCGGTGACCCAGCATAAACCAAAATGCCTGATCGAGATCGGCGGGCAGACCTTGCTGTCCCGCTATCTGGAATCCCTGGCCTCGGTCAAAATCAAGCACGTGACGATTGTGGTCGGATACAAGCAGGAGATGATCAGGGCTGCCGTTGGCTCGCAGTGCCATGGGGTAGACATCTCCTATCTCGTGAACGAGGAGTTTCATCGCGGCAGCATTTCGTCGTTGTGGATTGCCAGGCAGGCGCTGATAGACGACGTGGTCATCATGGACGCGGATGTGTTGTTTCATCGGGAAATCCTACGTCGCCTGGTGGCGTCTCCCTACGAAAACTGCCTGCTGATGGACGACACGGTGAAGCAAACCGGCGAGGAATGTATGGTCGTCGTACAGGGCGAGCGTGTCATCGCCTTGAGCAAAAAGGTGCCTGATCGGTACGATCTCGCCGGCGAAGGCGTCGGGTTCCTCAGGGTGCGCCGGGCAGATACTGCGCATGTGATCACCTCCCTCAAGGGATACATTGATCAGGACCGTTGGGACATGGAATACGAAGACGGATTGCTGCAGTATTTCCGTGAGGTCAAGGTCGGGCATGAGAAAATCGGAGGACTGCCCTGGACCGAAATTGATTTCCCTGAAGATGTGACGAAGGCGGAGCGGGAGGTTCTGCCCCGGCTATAGAGCCACGTGCTCGCCGCACGTGACGCATAAATGGCGACGCGCTCTGGGGAAAGCTCCGACACCGATACGCTGTTGCTAGCGACTTCTCGCGTCTTTGGCGAGAGACGAACAACGAGTCCGACGATGAGCGAAAGTACCTTACAACGAGGCGCCGAACTCCAGGGGTTGAGCACGGCCATTCTCCTGCCGGGAGCCGGTCTTTTCGGCGATCGCCCTGGGCGCGGGCTTGCCAACGTGGGCCCCTTGACCCACATCGGAGGGTTGAGCCTCTTTCAACGGACGGTCCTCACCTTGCAGCGAGGCGGCATCCGCCAATTGATCATCTTGGCCGGTCCCGATGAAGAGTTGTTGAAACAGGCGTTGGCGCGCGGGGCCCGCGTCACGATTCCGGTCCGGTGGATGCCGGTGCGGGAGTTTCCCCTCGACGATCCGCGCACATGGGAATCCCTAGCCGCTGAGGTCCGGGGCTTTTGCCTGGTGGCCGGAGTCCAGGCGGTCTTCTCCAAGGGCTTGATCGAACATTTGCGGCAGACTGTGCGCGACGGCGAGGCGGTGGTGGTCACGCGAGAAGCGGGCCCGGTCGAGCCTGTGGCCGGTCGTCGGAATCCGGTGGTCGCATTTCAGGAGGGGCGGCTGATTTCATTTCATAATCAGCCCGGCCAGGTAGGCCACCAGGTGGCAGCCGATCTGGTCGTGTTGCCAGCCAGTATTTTGAACCCGCCCAACGGGGCGGCTGAGGCGTCGACGAGCGGCGCCACGGATGCCACCGGGATGACCCCCATGCGCCGCTGGCTGGAACGAGCCGCCATCGAAGGGCGTGTGCGGGTGGTGTCCGCCGCATCCCATGCCGGACTCTGGTATCGCGAAGTATGGGATCAGGCCAGTATCGGCCAGGCGGAGCGGACGTTGTTCCGATCGCTGAAGGGCGACGCCGAGGGAGTTGTCGACCGCTACTTCAACCGCACCTTCTCGCGCCTGTTGACCAGACTGTTCCTGCGGCTGAAGTGTTCACCGAACACCATCACCATGGTGGCGACTGTTGTCGGGCTCCTCTCGGCCGTCGGGTTCGGTCTGGGTACGTACACGACCGGCATTATCGCTGCGTTGCTCTTTCAACTCGCCGCCATTATCGACTGTTGCGATGGCGAGGTGGCGCGCCTCACCTTCACGGAATCCCCGTTCGGCGCCTGGCTGGATATCGCCATGGACAATGTGGTGCATATCGCCATCTTTGCCGGAATTGCCTGCGGCGCCTATGTTCGGCAGGCCGAGACGGCCGAAGCGTGGGTGCCTTTGGCGCTAGGGGGCGCGGCCGTATTCGGCAATGCCATGGCGTTCTGGCTGGTCACGAAGGCGCAAAAAATCGGCGCCACCCGTGGGTGGAATACGCCGAAGCAGGCGGCCTGGTCCGACTTCATTCTGAAAAATGTGGCGAGCCGCGATTTCTCGGTCGTGGTGTTCTTGTTTGCCCTGTTGGATAAACTCGACTGGTTTTTATGGATGGCCGCACTCGGCTCAACCGTCTTCTGGTTGATGATGGTGTGGGTGATCCGACCTTCGGCACGGGCCCGTGCTTAAGGCCGCCCT